>Ga0310691_10002161_pt1 | contig 27090 bp, 23 predicted proteins | sample 176DNAGHGlowgp2_FD_203887 | JGI IMG/M metagenome (GOLD analysis project Ga0310691, IMG submission 203887) | Sheep rumen microbial communities from Palmerston North, Manawatu-Wanganui, New Zealand - 1766 DNA GHGlow gp2 (v2) (version 2) | ecosystem: Host-associated > Mammals > Digestive system >... | reverse complement strand
GCGTACATATTATTTTAATATCAATGTCGGCCGTCTGCTCATCGGTCGTCTTGGCCTTGACACGGATGTCGAGAGGCGTGTCCTGCGCAAGAAGATACTGCAGGGCATAGATCCACACGGTCTTGTCCATCACCACGCCGTCGCCTCCGTCCACGCGGCTGATAAGTCCGGCGGGTTTGAACTTGATGCCCCAGTTGTTGTAGTAGGTATTGCCTAAGGGTGTGCCCAATCCTTGGGGTTCCATGATGCCCTGTGCCTCGGAGTGGATGGCCACGGGCACGATTCGGTTGCCATACTGCTGCTGGAAGTCGTGTATCAGCTTCGCTGCCTCCGGGCAGTTGGGGCATTTCTGCCCCGTATGGTCTTCGATGAGCACCGCCCGGGGCACCACGGCCACGGGGGCGTCGTAGACGCTGTCGGTTTCCTCCACCACAGGTTCGTCGGGTTTGACAACGGGTTCCACCTCAATGAGCCGCTCGTCCTCATCGATGTTGGAACAGGCTGCCATGACTGCCGCCATTGTGCAGCAGGCCAGCCCCGCCAGGAGAATATTTCCTATCTTTGTCATGCTCGTTCTCTTCTTAGAAGTTATAGTTGTAGCTCAGGGTGAAGCCCTTCTGTGCGGGAATGACGCGGCAGACGCCTCCCGAGCAGTTGATGCCCTCGCGGGTGCGTCCGTAGCCAGCCTGCAGGCGGTGGGCCCCGATGTTGTAGGTCACGAGTGCCTGATAGTAGTGGTAGTGAGAGTTCTTCTCGCCCGGACGCTGCTGTGCGTTGTTATCGCCCACGTTCCACATGTCGCTCAGTGTGAGCATCCAGTGGGGAGCCAGCGACAGCTCAGCCAGACCGAAGAGCCAGTCGCCCTCGTCGTCGTCGGTCTTCAGGTATTGGGCCTCTACGCGCAGCGTTGTCTTCGGCGAGAATTGGTACTTTCCGTCAGCCACGAAGATGTCGCTGTGCACCATGCCTCCATGCTGCTGTATCTGCGCCTGGTTGTAGAGCTGGTTCATATACATGAGGTTCAGCCGGAAGTCCTTCGTCAGCCGGCGCGAGAGCTGTATGTTCAAGTCTTGGTAGTAGGTCTGTCCGCCCCACTTGAAGAAGTCGGAAGTGTAGCCGTCGGTGCCTGCCAGTGCCATCTGTCCGCCTATGGTGTTGCCGCTATATCCGTTCTTGAACTGGCGGTCAATGGAGCGCACGTAACTGTAGTTCACCTTCACGTTCATGCCGTATTTGCCGCCTAAGGCCGTCTTCCGCTTGAAGTTGTAGCCCAGCTCAGCCTGATAGGCCCACTCTCCGTCGGCCAGCTGTGTGGCGTAGGGGTAGAGGGCTGCCAAGGCATAGGTCTGGTCGAGTGTGAAGGCAGGCAGGTGGTTGATGGCCGATGCGCTGTGGGTACTGTTCTCCATGCGGCGGCTCGTCGATGCCATGTTCTCCGACCGCTTTGCCTGCAACAGCAGGCTCAGGCCCTTGCGTGAATAGCTGGTGGAGATCATGGCAGCACTGCCGGGCTTGTAGATATAGCCGTTGACATACTGCGGGTCGTCGGTCTTGCGGGCATATTCGGCCAGCAGGCTCCAGTCCTTGATGCTCAGGTTGACGCGGGCATCCCAGGCATTGACGTATTCAGGCAGGTTCAGCTTGTGGGTCAAGTCGGCCATGATGTCTTCCTTCCCCTCGTATTTGTTCACCCACGAGGCTCCCAGCGAGAGTCTTACGTTTTGCTCCTGCCATGAGGGCATCCACTCGTCGAGGTTCACCTCAGCATCGGCACCACTGATGAAGCTGTTGTTCCAGTCCCAGTAGCGGCGCTGCTTGCCACCGACGGCTTTCAGGGTGATGCCCTTGGCGGGCTTCACCACGAGGCGTCCACCCAAGAGCGAGTTGTCGATGCCTAAAGAGCGCTCTTCGTAGGTGCGGAGGATGAAGCCCGAGCCAAACTGCTCGTAGAATGTTCCTGCCGTCAGCTCCAGCCAGTTGAATTTTCCCTTGGCGTAGAAATGGGGTACGCCCCAGCCGTCGAAGCCACGGTCGTCGAAGCCTGGCAGCGGGTGCTCCAGGTATTCCAGGCGGGCGCCGGCCTCGAAGAGGCGGTGCTCCAGATGGAGGTCAATATATGTGTTGGTCTGGAAGTCCTCTGTTTTCTTCGCACCGATGTCGTCGTCGGCCTGTGGCACAAGCATGTCGCTCTGTACGCTTCCGCTCAGTGTCAGCTTGTCGTCCTGGGCAGAAGCAGCCAGTGCCGTCAGCAGGCACGCCGCCGATGCAAGTATCAGTCGTTTCATTTCTTCACCAGTTCACGTACCTTCTCAATCAGCTCCTGCTCAGCGCCGTCGGTGTAGCCATTGTGCTTGTAGACAATCTGTCCCTTTCCGTCGACGATGAGCACGTAGGGAATCATCTGTATGCCCAAGGCGCGCTTGAAGTCGCTGTTGGGGTCGAGCAGCACTTCGTATTCCCAGCCGTGGTTGTCGACCAAGGGCTTCACCTTGTTGATGTTCTGAGCCTGGTCAATGCTCACGGCAAATATTTTCACCCCCGTCTCTTCCTGCCACTCCTCGTAGACCTCGGCAATGGCATCCAGCTCGCGATTGCAAGGCTTACACCACGTGGCGAAGAAGTCGATAATAAAAGGTTTGCCGTCGTTTTTCAGCTCGGCGGTGTTCACCGTCTTGCCGTTCATGTCTTTCAGCGTGACGCTGGGCAACTGTGCAAAAGCCGTGCCCACAAGAGCAAACATTGCAACCATCAAAAACAAACGTTTCATAGCCATATTTTTCAAATTATTCATGAATTCGGCAACAAAATTACGCTTTTTTCTTTAAACGACAAAGAAAAATATAAAATATTTACGGGTGAAATGTTTGCAGATGTTTACAATAATGTGTAACTTTGCCCACTGAACAGAAAACCATACTGATGAAAAAGCTACTACTCACCCTGGCCGCTGCCGCAGCAGGCATCGGCGCTACAGCCCAACAGCAGCCCTTGCGGCTGTGGTACGACACCCCTGCCACCTTTTTCGAGGAGTCGCTGCCCTTAGGCAACGGCCGCCTCGGCGCGCTGGTCTATGGCGCCCCCGAGGAGGACATTGTCCAGCTGAACGACATCACCCTCTGGACGGGCAAGCCCATCGACCGGCAGGAGGATGCCGGAGCGTCGAAGTGGATTCCCGCCATCAGGAAGGCCCTCTTCGCCGAAGACTACGCCCTGGCCGACTCCTTGCAGCGCCATGTGCAAGGCCACAATTCCAGCTTCTACCAGCCCTTAGGCACGCTGCGCATTGCCGACCTCAACCCTGCTCCCACGAGTGGCTATCGGCGCGAGCTGAGCCTCGACTCTGCCGTGGCCCGCGTCAGCTACTTGAAAGGCGGCGTGCGCTTCGAGCGTGAATATATCGTGTCGGCTCCTGATAGCGTCGTTGCCATCCGCCTCAGGGCCTCGCAGCCCGCACAGCTCCATCTCGAGCTGAAGCTCGGCTCGCTCCTGCCCCACCAAGTGAAGAGCAGCACGGCACAGCTGACCATGACGGGCCATGCTGACGGCGACCCTGCCGAGACCATCCATTTCTGCACCATCCTGCGGGTGACCAACAGCGGCGGACAGCTTGCTGCCACTGACAGTTCGCTGGTGCTGCGGGGAGCCGACGAGGCCACCATCTGGCTGGTCAACGCCACCAGCTTCAACGGCTTCGACCGTCATCCCGTGACCCAGGGAGCCCCCTATTTAGAGCAGGCCAACAACCGAGCCTGGCACACGCGCAACGTCAGCTTCGCCGACGTGCTCCGCCGCCATGTTGACGACTATCGCCGGTATTTCGCGCGGGTGGCCCTCTCCTTGTCCCGTTTGTCGCCCTATCATGGCGACAAAACCACCGACCGACTCTTAAAGAACTACAACCAGGGCGATGCCGAGGCCGACCGCTACTTGGAAACCCTCTACTTCCAATACGGGCGCTACCTGCTCATCAGCTGCTCGCGCACCCCCGGCGTGCCGGCCAACCTGCAGGGACTGTGGAACCCCCACCAGTGGGCACCCTGGCGCGGCAACTACACCATCAACATCAACTTGGAGGAGAACTACTGGCCAGCCTTCAACTGCAACCTCGCTGAGATGGCCCTGCCCATGGACGGCTTCGTCGCTGCCTTGGCCGAAAACGGGCGCCACACCAACCAGAACTACTACGGCATCGGCCGGGGATGGAGTGCTGGCCACAACAGCGACATCTGGGCCATGGCCAACCCCGTGGGCGAGAAGAACGAGAAGCCCGAATGGGCCAACTGGGCCATGGGCGGAGCATGGATTGTGGAGACGCTCTGGGAGAAATACCTCTTCACCCGCGACGACAGCTTCCTGCGCACCACCGCCTATCCGCTGATGAGGGGTGCCGCCGAGTTTTTGCTCGACTGGCTCATTCCCAACCCCCGAAAGCCCGACGAACTCATCACCGCACCGGCCACGTCGCCCGAAAACGAGTATGTCAACAGTCAGGGCTACCACGGCATGACCGTCTACGGCTCTACGGCCGACATGGCCATCATCCGCGAACTCTTCTTGAACACGCTCCAGGCCGCAGCCATCGTCAGCGACGGCTCTCCCGTTGTGAAAAGAATTGAAGCCGCCCTGCCCCGCCTCCACCCCTATACCATCGGTAGCGAGGGCGACCTCAACGAGTGGTACTACGACTGGCGCGACTACGACCCGCGCCACCGTCATCAGAGCCACCTCATCGGCCTATATCCCGGCCACCATATAGCAAAGGTGCCGGGCAGTCAGGACAGTAGCGACTCGCTCCTCGCCGCCTGCGAGCAGACGCTCATCCAGAAGGGCGACCAGACCACGGGCTGGAGCACCGGCTGGCGCATCAACCTCTGGGCCCGCCTCCACAAGGGTAAGGAGGCCTTCCACATCTACCAGAAGCTGCTCACCTATGTCAGCCCCGACAAGTACCAAGGGCCCGACCGCCGCCGTCCGGGCGGTGGCACCTACCCCAACCTGTTCGATGCCCATCCGCCCTTCCAAATCGACGGCAACTTCGGCGGCACGGCGGGCGTCTGCGAGATGCTGCTGCAGAGTTCAGCCCTTCACACAGCAGCGTCGACAGCCACTTTCCTCCTCGAACTCCTACCCGCCCTACCCGCTCAGTGGGCCGACGGCGAGGTGAGGGGACTGTGCGCCCGCGGCGGCTACGAGGTGGACATGAAATGGCACGACATGCTGGTGACCGAGGCTACCATCAAGGCACGCCAAAACGGCTCCGTCGTCGTAGTAGTCAACGGAGCCACCCAAACGCTGAAGCTCAAGGCCGGGCAGACGAAGCGCCTGAAGCTATGACTACTAACGGGTGAAGCCTAACTGCTGCTCGCCACGCCGGCGGTAGCTGCGCACCATGAAGATGAAAAGGCCAAGGGCCACCAGGGCCGCAGCTATAGCACCGAGGATATAGGGCAGGCTGTGGTGGCCGCCGCCCGTGGCACTGTCGCCCACCTGCTGCACTACGCCCTGGATGGTGTCGATGGTGTCGGTGGCCACGCGGTTGTAAACTTCTCTGATTCTGCGCTCCTCATCGGGGTCGTAAGGCAGAACGTCTAACAACAGTTTTCCTAACATAGTCCTTTTATTTTGATTGATTGTTAATATGACAATAGCGCTTCAGGTCTGCAGGCTGACGAGCAGCATCACCTGCTGAATGAGCACGCCGGCCGTACAGCTGATGCCGTTGCAGAGGAAGCTGTAGGCGAAGGCCTGCCGCCAGCTCTCCACGAAATAGCGATACCACGCCGTCTCCACCGCCAGCACCACCAGCTCGCCGGCAACGACAGCCCAGAGACCGTCGCTGACAAAGATGACAAAGAGGTGGAGCGGAATGTTGGTCAGCACGTTCACCGCCACCGACGACCACAGCACGTCGGCCCGGCGCTCTCTCAGGCACCAAAGCACCACCAGCTCAATGAGCACCGTGGGCAACAGCGTCAGCAGCAGCCAGAACACCAGCATGCCACCCTCGCTGCCAAACTGTGCCAGCAGGTAGCCGGGCATCAGTGCTGCTGCCAACAAGCCGAAAGTAAGGCCCTCGCGGCCTGGCATCGACGCGTTGGCCAACCAGAGCGTCGCGGCCATGGTCATGTTGACCAAGAGGAGAGAAAGGCCACTGGCCGGCAGGCCCTGAGGAAGAGCGAGCAGCAACAGCAGGACGGCGAGGGCCAGCAATGTGGTGAGGGCACCAGCCCGTCGCACGACAAAGCCACCCGCCATCTTTCCCACCATGGCCAGACAACCAATGGCCAACAAGGGGAAGCCGGCCGACGACAGCTCCGACGAATAGCCCTCGCCTAACAGCGACCTCACCACGACGAAGGCCATTACCACCAGCACCGCCAACCACGGCAAGCGCACCCGCACCGACGGGCCTGAGGCCGCAGGGGCTACGGCGGCAAAGGGAATGAGCGACAGAACGACAATCAGCCCCAGGAACGCAAAGGCCAGCCACCACGCATGGAGCAGCATGCCCACCGCCAGGCCCAAAGCGCCGGGGGCCACGAAGAAGCCCAAAGCCTGTGCGTCGTTGCCCGTGGAAACGGCCACCTGCCTACCGCCCCAGACGTGGAACAGCGAATTGCCCAAACCCAAGAAAAGGGGTGTCATGACAGTGGCGAATGTGGCAGAGAGGACAACGAGCAGCGAGACGGCCACGCCCAGTGCCAGCAGTGCCACTGCGCCATAGAGGAGCAGCTGCGGCTGGCGAAGGCGGTCGGCAGCCATACCCGTCAGCGGCTGCGTCAGAAACGCCAGCACATTATAAGCCAGAATTGCTCCCGCCATCTGCGGCAGGGCCGCCGTCATCAACAGCTGATAGAGCACGCAGGCACACAGGCCATCCACCAGGAAGTGGAGCATGGCTGCCGTGACCGTTATATAGGCGCCGCAACGGCTTATTTCACACTGACAACCTTCCATTGGTCGATGGTGCGGCGGTCCTGGCTGATGTTCAGCCCCACGGCCCAGACGGGGCGCGGGTCGGCAGCGAACCTCACCGCATAGTTCTTGGCGATGACCTGGTCAGTAGCTTCCTCAGCCGTCTTGCCGTATTTCAGTTCTATGATATAGATGCCGTGCGGCAGCTTCAGGGCAATGTCCATGCGGCCGTCGCTCGTCTGCTCCTCGGCCGTCACGTCGGCACCGAAGCCCATCAGGGCAGCGTAGATGAGCGACTGGTAGAGTTGCTCGTTCTGGTTCTTGTCGGTGATGCTGTAGGGTATGCCGGCGTACCAAACACGAATCAACTCAATGAATTGCTCGAAACTAATGTCCTGACGCCGCAGCCGTTTGAAAGCGTTGTCCAAGGTGTCCTGACTGCCCACATAGCTCTCTAAGTAGTATTTGTAGAGCGACTTGGCGAAGCCCTCGCGTACCTCGCCATTGGGGAATCCCAGCGTGTACTCCTGCTCAAAGGGGTTGTATTCCTTCAGCGTCAGGTAGCCGCTTTGGAACAATACGGGCACCGGGTCGCTGATGCGCTCCGTCGGGGCATCGAAGCGGTCGAGGGTACCCTTGAAGTGCTCTATCTGCTGCAGGCTGATGTTGTGGCGACGCATGACATTGATCAGCATCGAGGGGGTGCCTGTGCTGAACCAGAAGTTCATGATGTCGCCCATGGCGAAGGCATTGACGAGGCTCCACGGGCAGTAGATGTCGGTGAAGTTCTTTGTGAAGTGGTAGCCGTCGTAGGTCTCCTTCAGCTTCGCCACGATGTCATCATACGTGTAGTGCAGGTTCCATCGCTTGTACAGGCGGTTCATCTTCTCCGTGAGCAGTTCGATGTCAGGCTTCATCTGGGTGAGCAGCTCCTCCTCGGTGATGCCGCACACGGCCTCGTACTGTGGGTCGAAGGTGAGCTGCTGGAGGTTGTTCAGCTCGCTGAACACCGAGAGCTGCGAGAATTTCGAGATGCCCGTCAGGAACACGAAGCGCAGATACTGCGACTGTGCCTTCAGCGGCGAGAAGAGGCTGCGGATGCGGTTGCGGATGTAGTCCTGCAGGTCGGGGTCATTAATGCTGTCGAGCATCGGCGCATCGTACTCGTCGATGAGGACGACCACCTGCTCGCCCGTCTGCTTGTAGGCTGTCCTTATCAGATTGGTCAGGCGTGAGTCGTAATTCGCCGGATCTTCCGGCTCAGTGATGCCATACTTTTCCTCCTGCCATTTCAGGATGGTATTGATGGTGCCATGCACCAGCTCCTTCTCGTAGTATTTCCCGTTGGAGAGGTCGAGGCGGATGACGGGATACTTCTTCCACTCCTTCTCCTTATCATATATATACAGCCCCTCAAACAGCTCCTTGCGCCCCTCAAAATAGCAGCGAAGGGTGTCGACGAGCAGCGACTTGCCGAAGCGCCGAGGACGGCTGAGGAAGAAGTTGACGGCATCGGTAGACACCATCTTCCACACATACTCTGTCTTGTCAACATACACCGAGCCGCGCTCGCGAATCCGGTCGAACATCTGTACGCCCACAGCGTAGCCCCTGCGTTTCTTTTCAGTCTGTTCCATCATACACTATTCGTCTTTTTTGCTGTTAATCCATAAATCATCCGCAAAAATAACCATTTTTCTTCAAACACGCAAGAAAAAAAGCAGCTTTTTTAACAACATCAGGAACCCGACATGGTTCTATTGGCGCATGAGCAGCGCAACCCGGGTTAAAGGCTACCACGTCCGGGCGGTCGCCGAAGAATAGTGCTTCGCGTCACCCGGTCAGTCAGCGGCCGGTCCTTCTAAGACCGGCCGCTCTCCGTGAGGTTGCACTTCTTGCACCAGGTGCTGATTATCAAGCAGTTATCTTGCACCACAACTTGCACCAGAACTTGCACCGATGTAGCGAAAAGAATTGCATAAATATACAGTTTCCTGAAGTGGCAGTTCATGAAAAAAAACGCACGCTTTTTTGAAAAAAACGCACGGGTTTTGGAAAAAAACTGGCACTTCAGGTAAAAATACTTTACTATGGGCCTCTGCCTTGCCTTTGCGCTGCCTTGCATGAAGTGCAAGCAGCGGTGCAAGTACAAGTGCAAGTTGTGGTGCAAGGCAACTGCCTGATAATCAGCACCTGGTGCAAGAGGTGCAAGAAGTTTTTCCGAAATCCCTACTCGCTTTTAGGGATTTTCCTATTGCCAGTTCCAAATAAAATGCTTAACTTTGCACACGAACCAAAACAGCAAGCGACTATGAAGAAGATGATGATGATTCTGACATGCGCCCTGCTGCTCATGAGCAGCTGTGGCAGCTACGAGGCCACCGGTGCCTACACTGGCAGCCAGTTCGGACATATACTCGGCTCGGCCATCGGAGGCATAGCCGGCGGATGGCGGGGCCACGAAATAGGGTCGATCATAGGCACCGTGGGAGGCGCCGCCGTGGGGGCCGCCGTGGGCCATGCTGCCGACAAGGCCCAGCAGCAGAAATATGAAGACCACGTGGCCCGGCGCGGCTACGACCCGCAGATGCGCGGCGACGACCGCATCACCTTCGACACGGGCGGCAGCAGCGTGCCCTCCGTCAGAGCCCACAGCTTACGTGGCGCGGGCAGCCTCGTCATACGCCATGCCGGCATCTATGAGAGCGAGCGCGACGGGGTGCTCAAGCGCGGAGAGACCTGCCAAGTAGTCTTCGAGATTGCCAACGAGGGCGACAGCCCCGTCTTCGACGTCTTCCCACTCGTTGAGGAAGCCACGGGCAACAAGCACATCCATATCTCTCCCAACCTGCGCATTGAGAGCATCGCCCCCCACCAGGCCATCCGCTACACGGCCACCCTCGGTGCCGACCGTGGCCTGCGCAACGGCCTGATTGAGGTGCGCATCGGCGTGGCACAGGGCAACCGCCTCATCGAATCGCAAACCCGACAGTTCACCCTCACCACGAGGAGGAAATAGCAGATGTAGCCTCAGAGTTTGTCGAGGGTGACGGTGAGGGTGATGGTCTTGCCGCTGCTCAGCTCGTGGTCGTAGAGAGCCACAATGCGCCGAGGCGACATCGACTCCACACGCCACAGCAGCGTGTGCTCATTCCCGTCGTCGGTGGTGCTGTCGATGCGGATGACATCCTGGCTGGCGCGGAACGTGCCCGCCAGCTGCCCACCCTCGTAGACGAGCGAGCAGGAGCCGTCGGGTTGGAAGGTCACGATGCGGTAGGACAACTCATAGCTCAACGGCTCCGACGACTTGTAGCTGAAGGCCCACCGGCCTGCCAGCGTCTCGGCCGTGACATCGCTGTCTTCCAACCTGTCGCACGATGCTGCGCCCACCATCAGCCATGCCATCAATATGGGCAGAATCTTTCTCAACATTTCGCCAAAGCGTGTAATTTTTATTAAAAACGATGCAAATATAGCGATTTTTTTGTGAAATATAGGCTGTATATCAGAAATTATTGCTAATTTTGCACGATTTTTATAGCTTACACATAATATTATAGAGAAAGTAAATGGATAAATTGAGTTATGCCCTTGGTTTGGGCATTGGTCAGCAATTGGCCCAAATGGGAGCTGCTGCCGACCTGAACGTCGACGATTTTGCACAATCCATCCGCGATGTTCTTCAGGGTAACGAGCTGAAGGTGTCGCACCGCGAGGCCCAGCAGATAGTGAACGAATACTTCCAGCGCCAGGAAGAGCGCATGAACGCCGAGAAGGCCGAGAAAGGGAAAGCCGCAAAAGTGGAGGGCGAGAAGTTCCTCATCGACAACGGCAAGAAAGAGGGCGTCATCACCACGAAGAGCGGCCTGCAGTACCAGGTGCTGCGCGAGGGCAACGGCAAGCGACCCACGGCCAAGGACTCTGTGAAGTGCCACTACGAGGGCTTCCTCATCGACGGCACCGTCTTCGACAGCAGCGTGCAGCGAGGCGAACCCGCCATCTTCGGGCTGCAGCAGGTCATAGCCGGCTGGACCGAGGGCCTGCAGCTCATGCAGGAGGGTGGCAAATACCGCTTCTTCATACCCTACCGCCTGGCCTACGGCGAAGGCGGAGCCGGACAGCTCATCCCGCCCTACGCCGCCCTCATCTTCGATGTCGAGCTTATCGAGGTGCTCTAAGCACCCTTCGTTCCTCACTTCTTTTTTTGACTACAATCAACAATAACTTCATAAAAAACAAAGCACAATGAAAAAAATGACTTTCATGGCCACCATGGCCATTGCTGCCACACTCGCATCGTGCGGCGGTGCAGGCGCTCCCAAGGAGAGCCTCAAGAGCGACGTTGACTCTGTGAGCTATGCTTTAGGCGTCAACCTCGGCGAAGAACTCAACCAGTACAACATGCTCAGCCAGATGGGCGTCGACTCTGCCTACGTCAAGGAGTTCCTCAAGGGCGTGAACGAGTCGGCCAATGCCAAGGACGACAAGGCCAAGATGGCCTACTACGCCGGTATTCAGATTGGCAACGACCTGAACAACCGCATCATCCCCAACATGGAGAAGACCTTCTTCCCCACCGACTCTGCCGGTGAGCCCACTGGCCACCTGAACCGTGCCAACCTGCTGGCCGCCCTGTTCAAGATGGTCCAGAACGACAGCACCACGGCCATCAAGGCTGCCGATGCCCAGGGCATCGTGGAGGCTTTCCAGAAGAAGCAGAAAGAGGCTCAGTACAAGGACAACCGCGAGGCTGGCGAGAAATTCCTGGCCGAGAACAAGACCAAGGAGGGTGTCATCACCACCGAGAGCGGTCTGCAGTATAAGGTTGTGACGGCCGGCACCGGTGCACTCCCCGTCGATGGCGACAAGGTGAAGGTGCTCTATGAGGGCCGCCTCGTCGACGGCAAGGTCTTCGACAGCAACTGGGACAAAGAACCCATCACCTTCGGTGTCAACCAGGTCATTTCTGGCTGGACCGAGGCCCTGAAGCTCATGCCTGTCGGCTCTGAGTGGGAGATCTACGTCCCCCAGGAGTTAGGCTATGGCGAGCGCGAGGGTGGTCCCATTCCTCCCTACTCGGCACTGATCTTCAAGGTTAAGCTGCTCGGCATTGAGAAGTAATCCGACATGAAGAAACTCCTTATCTTAGCACTCGCCGCCCTGGTGGCGGGTGCTTCGTTTTCTCCCGTCCAGGCTGAGAAGAAGAAGAAGAAGAACGAGGTGGCCGTCGTCGAGGCCGAGGTGCCGCAGCCCGTGGTGCTCGCCAATGGCAGCGACTCGCTGAGCTATGCCGCAGGCATGATGATGACCAACGGCCTTGCCAGCTACCTGCAACAGCAGTTGAAGGTCGACACCGCCTGCATGGCCGACTTCGTCAGAGGCTTCAACGACGCCATCGCCGACACCGACGACCCACACGAGCTGGCAGTCCGCGCCGGCCGTCAGATTGCCGACCAACTGAAGCAGGGCATGCTGCCCCGCATCAAAGCCGACTTCACCGGCACCCCCGACAGCATTGTCAACACCATGCTCTATCGCGGCTTTACCGACGCCATGATAGGCGACAGCACCGTGATGGCTGCCGACTGGGCACAGACTTTCTTTGCCGACCGACAGGCCTACAACAACCATGTGAAGGTGGAGAAGCTCTCGCAGCCCGGCCGCGACTTCCTGAAAGAAAACCGCACGAAAGAGGGCGTCATCACCACCCCCAGCGGTCTGCAGTATAAGGTGCTGGTGAAGGGCGAGGGCGACGTGCCGCAGCCCACCGACAAGGTGAAAGTCAACTACGAGGGCCGCCTCATAGACGGAACCGTATTCGATGCCTCGTCCAAGCACGGCACCGCACCGGCCACATTCCCGGCCAACCAAGTCATCCGGGGCTGGACCGAGGCCCTCACCATGATGCCCGTAGGCTCGAAATGGCAACTATACATCCCGCAGGAGCTGGGCTATGGCGACCGACAGGCAGGACACATACCGCCCTACTCCACCCTCATCTTCGACATCGAACTGGTGGGCATAGAGAAATAGCCAACGCACATCCTTTTTCTTGCATTTTTTACATTTTGCGCATGTTTTGGCAAAAAACATGCGCAAAATGTTGTATATTCCATTCTTTTTGATTAATTTTGCTGACAAATTGGCAACTACAAAGAATAGAAATGGAAAAAATTGACAATCTGGACAAACGAATACTCAGCATCCTGTCGAAAAACGCACGCATCCCGTTCAAGGACGTGGCCGAAGAGTGTGGCGTGTCGCGTGCCGCCATCCACCAGCGCGTCCAGCGCCTCATCGACAGCAATGTCATCACGGGCAGCGGTTTCGACGTGAACCCGAAGTCGCTGGGCTACAGCACCTGCACCTACGTAGGCATCACGCTGGAGCGCGGGTCGATGTACAAGGAGGTGGTGAAACGCCTGGAGCACATCCCCGAGGTGGTGGAATGTCACTTCACCACTGGCCCCTACACCATGCTCGTGAAGCTCTTCGCCCGCGACAACGAGCAGCTCATGCAACTGCTCAACGGCCAGCTGCAGGAGATTCCCGGCGTGGTGGCCACCGAGACGCTCATCTCGCTCGAGCAGAACATTAAGCGCGAAATACCCGTCAGATTCGACGAAACAGAGGAAGGATGAACAGATTCTCACTACCTCAGCACCTGGCCGACATCTACCGCTGCCACTTCAATGCTCAACGCAAGCCCGTGATTGGCATCACCGCCAACTACGGCGAGCAGACAGCCAAATTGGCCGAAGGCTACTACAAGCAGGTGGTAGCCGCCGGTGGCGTGCCCCTGCTCGTGCCACCCCTCTCCTCACCCGACGTGCTTCTCAGCACCCTCGACCGCATCGACGGCCTGCTGCTCACTGGCGGTGCCGACATCAACCCGCTCTACGCTGGCGAGGAGCCTGACCCACGGCTCAGCAACATCAACGACGAGCGCGACCTGCCAGAGCTGCTCATCACCCGCCTGGCCTTCAATCGGCAGCTGCCCATCCTCGGCATCTGCCGCGGCATACAGACACTGGCCGTAGCCCTCGGCGGAACCGTCAGCCAGGACATCGCTGCCACGCAGCGCGTGAAACACTCGCAGGAGGCCGACCGCCACGTGGCCACCCACACCGTCAAGGTGCTGCCCGGCTCCACATTATTTAATATATATAAGGACAGCCTCGGCCCGTCGGAGCCTTTCCGCCTACCCGTCAACTCGTTCCACCACCAGGCGGTGGGCCAGCCCGGTCCCCATCTGCGCACCGCTGCCCTCGCTGCCGACGATGTGGTCGAGGCCGTGGAGAGCACAGAGCAGAAGCCAGTGCTCGCCGTGCAGTGGCATCCTGAGTGCATGGGTGCCGACGGGCTGCCACTCTTCCAGTGGCTGACAAGCAGTGCGCGTGAATACCGTCGGGTGCAGCAGCTCCACGATGACATCCTCACCCTCGACACCCACTGCGACACGCCCATGCTCTTCCCTCAGGGCATCGACTTCGCCACCCGCGACAGCCGCATCCTCGTCGACCTCCCTAAGATGACCGAGGGTCGCCTCGATGCCACCATCATGGTGGCCTACATTCCTCAGAAGAGCGAAGAGTCGGCTTTCGACTACGCCAACAGCATCTTCAACCAGATAGAGGCCATCGTCGAGGCCAACAGCAGCCGCGTGGCCTTGGCACGCACCCCCGACGAACTGCTCGCCAACAAGTCGGCAGGCCTGAAGAGCATCATGCTCGGCATTGAAAACGGTAAGGCCCTTGAAGGACAGCTCTCAAACGTGGCGCATTTCGCCCGCAGGGGCATCGTCTATATCACCCTCTGCCACAATGGCGACAACGACCTCTGCGACTCGGCCAAGGGCAACGAGACCCACGGCGGTCTGAGCGACTTCGGGCGCCAAGTGGTCGGCGAGATGAACCGCCTGGGGCTGATGGTCGACCTGAGCCATGCCCACGAGCGCAGCTTCTACGATGCCCTCAGCCTCTCGTCGACACCCATCGTCTGCAGCCACTCCTCCTGCCGCGCCCTCTGCAACCATCCGCGCAACCTCACCGACGACCAGCTGCGCGCCCTGGCGGGCAAGGGCGGTGTCTGCCAAATCACTGCCTATCCTGGCTTCCTACGTCAGGACGCAAAGGCCACCATCGCCGACCTCATGGAGCACCTCGACCACGCCATCAGCGTGGCTGGCATCGACCATGTGGGCTTAGGCACCGACTTCGACGGCGACGGTGGAGTGCCGGGGCTGGCCGATGCCAGCGAGCTGAGCCTGTTCACCCTCCAGCTGCTGCGACGCCGCTACACCCCTGCCGACATCGCCAAAATCTGGGGCGGCAACTTCCTGCGCGTCATGCGCCAAGTACAACAATCAAAAACTTCAGTCTAATGTCTATTCACTCACCCCGTTCCCCCTATCTCCTTTCCCTACTGTTTTTAGCCATGACAGCAGCGATTACTTCCTGCGGCGGCGCGCAGAAGAGTGCCAACGCGCCTGCAAGCACCACCCCCGCCACGAAGGAGACAGCCGTGGCAGTGGCTTTCTCAGCCGACTCCGCCTACGCCTTCTGCCAGCAGCAGTGCGCCTTCGGCCCCCGTACGATGAACAGCGATGCCCACGAGCAGTGCGGGCAGTGGATTGTAGCCAAGTTCCAGCAATACGGCATGCAGGTCACTGAGCAGCGAGCCACCCTCAAGGGCTTCGACGGCACGCCGTTGCTCTCAAACAACATCATAGCCAGCTACCGACCCGACGCCACTGAGCGCATCCTGCTCTGCGCCCATTGGGACTGTCGCCCCTGGGCCGACAACGACCCCGCAGAAGCCAACCACCGCAAGCCCGTCATGGGGGCCAACGACGGGGCCAGCGGCATCGCCGTCATGCTCGAACTGGCCCGCCTACTACAGGCAACCGCCGACAGTTCCGTGGCCGGCGGTTCCCCCGCCGGCAGTTCCCCCGCCGGCATCCCCGTAGGCATCGACTTCATCTGCTTCGATGCAGAGGACTGGGGCGACGACGGCCACAGCGACTCCTGGGCCTTAGGAGCACAGCACTGGGCCCACACCCCCCACAAGGCCGGCTACAGCGCCCGCTACGGCATTCTGCTCGACATGGTGGGCGGCCAGCAGGCCCGCTTCTACCAGGAAGGCTACTCCCTCTACTATGCCCCGCAGGTCGTCGACCGCGTGTGGCGCGCTGCCGAGGTGGCAGGCTACAGCAGCTTCTTCCCACGCGAGGAGGGAGGCCTCATCACCGACGACCACGGCCCCGTGAACGAGGTGGCCAAGATTCCGTGCATCGACATCATACCCTACTACCCCGACTGCGAAGAGAGCAGTTTCGGACCCACCTGGCACACCGTCGACGACGACATGCAACACATCGACCGCGCCACACTGAAGGCCGTAGGCCAAACGCTCGTACAGGTGCTCTTCACCGAAAAATAAAAAACAAACTTGCCCATGCGCAGCACCACCCTCCAGCTCCTATTGGCCGCCGTGCTGACCGCCGCTGTGCCAACGGCCTGCCGCCACCAGCCTCCGAGGACGAAAGCGGCACGCCACCACAGCCTGCTACCCCCCGATGCCGAGCTACGGCCCGGCGACGTGGTGTTCCGACGCGGCGAGGGGCTTACGAGCCACGTGGTGCTCGCGGCCGACCGCGAGGGCAACTACTCCCACACCGGCATCGTGGCCGACTCCTGCGGCACCCTGCTCATCGTCCATGCCGTGCCCGGCGAGCCAGACTTCGAGGGCGACCCCGACCGCGTGAAGGCCGACCGCCCCGACCACTACTTCGACACGCAGTATGCCCGCATCGGCGAGGTCTGCCGAACGGCCGACAGCACAGCAGCACGACGGGCTGCCGATGCCGCCTGGCAAGTCTACCGTCGCCACACCCTCTTCGACCACGACTACAACGACCAAGACACCACGCGCATGTACTGCACCGAGCTGGTGGCCTATGCCTACGCACAGGCCGGCATCGACATCGTAGAGGGGCGCGGACACCACATCAACCTGCCCTTCCTGCAGGCCGACTGCGTCTTCCCGTCCGACATCCATGCATCGCCATTCCTGACAACAGTGATACAGTTTTAAAATTATTAACCCTTTAAAAAACAAGAAAAATGAGAAAACTATTGACGACGCTCGCCATCTGCGCAATGATGGCCGTGATGACAAGCTGCGGTGGCCACGAAAACACGCCACAGGGCTTGGCAAAGGCTGCCGTAGAACTTATTGCCCACGAGGACTACAAGGGCTACATGGAACTCACCGATGCCACCAAGGAGCAGAAGGAAGCCATGGCCGCCATGCTGCAGAAGGTGGGCCAGGAGGCTCAGAAGAAAGGCGGCATGGAAAAATATGAGATTATCGACGAAAACATCGACGAAGAGAAGGGTCAGGCCACCGTCAACGTGAAAATCACCTACAAGGACGGCTCGGAAGAGACCAACAACATGAAGATGGTGAAGAAAGACGGCCAGTGGCTGCTCTCTGCCGCGAAGTAAAAGAGCACCCCTCACCCCTCTGAGTTCCCTACAGCTGGCCCGCCTCAACCATGAGGACGACACGCTCGGTGAGCTTGTCAACGCCCTCGGGCTGGTAGCCCTTCTTCAGCGAAGCGCCAAACATCCAGGCGAAGGCCTGCCACATGCCAGCCCTGACGGGGCCGATGAAAGCCTGTATTGCCTCGTAGGCCGTCGAGTTGCACTCACGGTCTACGAGCTTAATGAGGAGCTTGCCTTGCGAAAAGGTGAGCTTCTTCATTTTTGGCTTATACTCTTTCACAATGGCATCCTCCACGCGCTTCATGTGGGCATCGCGCTCCTTTTTCGTGGGGATTGTCTCGACAAACTCAGCCGTCTCAATGAGCATCTGGCGCACTTCCTTGGCAATGGGCAGCACCTTCTTCACGTTGCGCACTAAACGCGTGTAGGCTTTCTGCTGACGCTTATTCTTGAAGGTAGGCTCGGGGTAGACGTAGACATTCTGCATCTCCATGTATTGAATGGTGTCGCCGTCGACCACCGTCTTGCTCACCTTCACCATGGGAACAAACTCAGGGTCGCCAAGCTCCTGCGCCACAACAGGCAGCAGTCCGGCCAACAGCAGGAAGAGAAGAGACATCGTCCGTTTCATGGCGGCAAAATTACACAATATTTCCCATTCAGCCGCCACCTTCTGCCACTAATTTAGCAATATTTAGTAACCATTAAAAAATTGCAGAAATAATTTTTCTTTTTTTGCTGTTTTCTCACGGAAAAATCAGTCCTACACGGTGATAGGACACGATGCCTCGTGGAGACAGGCTATTTTTCGTACTGCACGGGCGTGTTTTTCTTTGCGGTGCACCATGTTGCACCACTTGCACCTGGTACTGATTATCAGTGGGTTACGTTGCACCGCTGCTTGCACCGGGAGTGGTTCCGGCGGGGGAACCGCCGGACACGAACACACGGCACTGAGGTGGCAGTTCAGCAAAAAATACGCACGCCTTTTTGAAAAAAACGCACGCCTTTTTGAAAAAAACTGGCACTTGAGGTAAATAATCTTTACGATTGTTTCCCCTACCCCATTAACCCCATTCAACCCATTAAACCCATAGTGCAGGCAGGTGCAAGAGGTGCAGGCAGGTGCAAGAGGTGCAAGCAGGTGCAAGAGGTGCAGGCAGGTGCAGGTTGGTGCACCTGCCTGCTCCGTGCGCCTACATGGCCACCTCTACGGTGTGTTGGCCGGGGCTGTAGGGGATGACGTTGCCCTCTACGGGCTTGCCATCGACGAGTAGCTGCTTCACCCCCTTCTGCTTGCCGTCGGGGTTCTTCACGCTGATGGTGTATTCGGCACCACGGAAACGGCGCCGGACAGTGTAGCCCTTGGCGGTGGTTGGCAGACAGGGGTCTATCTGCAGGCCGTCGTACTGCGGCTTCACGCCGAGGATATACTGCGAGACGGTGAGCCACATCCAGGCGGCAGTGCCCGTGAGCCACGAGTTCTTGCCCTCGCCGGGCCGTGCTGCATCCTTGCCGGCCACCATCTGACAGTTGACGTAGGGTTCCACCTTGTGCAGCGTCTGACATTTCTCCTCAACGTATGATGGCAGAATCTTGGCATAGTGGCTCCAGGCATCGTTGCCGCGCCCGGCGAGGCACTCGCCAATGATGACCCACGGGTTGTTGTGGCAGAAGATGCCTGCGTTCTCCTTGTAGCCCTCGGGGTAGGAGCTAATCTCGCCGTACTCGTAGACGTAGCGGGTGAAGGCGGGGTTGTTGAGCACGATGCCATGCTCACACTCGAGGTATTTCTTCACCGAGTCGAGGCTCTTGGCCACCATGCCCTCGTCGGCACCAATCTGGGCCATGGTGCACCACCCCTGGCTCTCGATGAATATCTTGCCCTCTTCGCACTCATGACTGCCAATCTTGCGCCCGAAGTAGTCGTAGGCGCGCAGATACCACTCGCCGTCCCAGCCGTGCTGCTTCACGGCAGCAATCATGGCATCGACGGCCTGCTGCATGCGGTCGGCCTCGTCGTCTTTGGCCAGTTGGCGGCACAACGCCACATACTCCTTGGCCGTGACCACGAAGAGGCCGGCAATCATGAGGCTCTCGGCCTTCGACCCCTCGCTCTTGTTCTCCGTGGTCTGGAAAGACTCGTTGGGGTCCCAGGAGAAGCAGTTGAGGTTGAGGCAGTCGTTCCAGTCGGCGCGGCCAATGAGGGGCAGCAGGTGGGGTCCGAGGTTGTTGATGACGTGGTTGAGGCTCACCTTGAGGTGGTCGAAGAGGGTCACCTCCGTCCCGGGCTGGTTGTCGAAGGGCACCATCTCGTCGAGTATGGAGAAGTCGCCCGTTTCCTTGATATAGGCCACGGTGCCGAAGATGAGCCAGCAGGGGTCGTCATTAAAGCCTCCTCCAATGTCGTTGTTGCCGCGCTTCGTCAGCGGCTGGTACTGGTGGTAGCAGCCTCCGTCGGGGAACTGGGTTGAGGCAATGTCGATGATGCGCTGGCGGGCCCGCGCCGGAATCTGGTGGACAAAGCCCACGAGGTCCTGGTTGCTGTCGCGGAAGCCCATGCCCCGTCCGATGCCACTCTCGAAGAAGCTGGCCGAGCGCGAGAAGTTGAAGGTCACCATGCACTGGTACTGGTTCCAGATGTTCACCATGCGGTCGAGCTTGTCGTTGCCCGTCGTCACCTGGTAGATGCCGAGCAGCTCATCCCAGTAGCGGCACAGCTCGTGGAAGGCGGCATCGACCTTCGCCGTGGTGTTCAGGCTGTCGATGAGGGCGTGGGCCTTTGCCTTGTTGATGACCTGTGGTGCGCTGAACTTCTCTTCCTGGGCGTTCTCCACGTAGCCGAGCAGGAAGACGAAGTCGCGGCGCTCGCCGGGCTGCAGCGTCAGCTCGATGTAGTGGGAGGCGATGGGGCTCCAGCCGTGGGCGTGGCTGTTGCGGGGGCGACCCTCCATGACAGCCTGCGGGGCCTCGAAGCCGTTATACAAGCCTATGAAGCTCTCGCGGTCGGTGTCGTAGCCCTGCACGTCGGCGTTAACGTGGTAGAAGGCATAGTGGTTGCGGCGCTCGCGGTACTCCGTCTTGTGGTAGATGGTGGAGCCCGACGGAGAAGCGTCGGGCACGGCGGCTGGCGACGTAGAAGCGTCGGGCACGGCGGCTTCTATTTCTACCTCGCCGGTGGAGAAGTTGCGCTGGAAGTTCTCCATGTCGGTGGCCGCGTTCCACAGGCACCACTCCTCAAAGGAGAAGAGCTTCAGCGTCTTCACCTCCTGCGAGAGGTTGGTCAGCGTAAGCTTCTGCACCTCGGCCCATTTCTTCAAGGGCACGAAGAAGAGCACGGAGGCCTCGACCTGGTTCTTCCGGCCGGTGATGCGGGTGTAGCCCATGCCGTGGCGGCACTCATAGAAGTCGAGCGGCGTCTTGCAGGGCTTCCAGCCGGGGCTCCAGACTACGGGGCTGGCGACGGCGGGGGTGGCGACGGCGGGGGAACCGCCGTCCACAATGTAGAAGTAGCGGCCGCCGTTGTCCATGGGCACGTTGTTATAACGGTAGCGGGTGATGCGGCGGAACTTCGCGTCCTTGTAGAAGGAGTAGCCGCCGGCGGTGTTGCTGATGAGTGAGAAAAAGTCTTCGTTGCCCAGGTAGTTGATCCAGGGCCACGGTGTCTGCGGGTCGGTGATGACGTACTCGCGGTGCTGGTCGTCGAAGTGACCGTAGCGTTTCTGTTGTTCCATTGTATAGATGTTTTTAATTGTTTATCACTTGATGATGGCCGCCCAGCCACCGCCGGGAGCCAGCTTGACGGTGAGCTTGGCTGACGGGTTGACGCTGGCAGACGTCACCTTGTAGTCCATGGCCTCCTTGCTGCTGAAGGCGTTGCGCCCATCGGCGAAGATGGTGGCCTGGCGGCTGCCGCTGCCGAGGAACGAGAGGTCGAGGGTGAGCGTGCGCGGCGTCCAGTTGGTCATAGCCCCCACATACCAGGTGTCGCCCTTGCGGCGGGCCACAGCCACATATTCGCCCAGCTCGCCAGCGAGGGGCCGGGTCTCGTCGAAGGTGGTGGGAATCTGGCTGATGAAGTCGGTGGTAGGCTGCTCGCGCATGTATTTCGTTGGGCTGTCGGCGAGCATCTGCAGCGGAGCGTCGAAGACCACATACATAGCCACCTGGTGGGCACGGGTGCCCTGGCTCATGGGGTGGTTGTTGTTGCCGAAGAAGTTGTCGCGGGTGGCGTTGTCCATGGCGCCGGGCGTATAGTCGAGCTGCCCGCAGAGCATGCGCAGATAGGGAATGGTGACATCGTAGCGAGGCTGGTCGTGCAGGGGTCCGTCGCCCTGGCGAGGCTCCCACTTCGAGTTCTCCAAGCCCTTCACGCCCTCGAAGTTCACCACGTTGGGCCATGCCCGCTGCACGCCCATGGGCTTCAGGCCGTGGTAGTCGAGCAGAAGGTGGTGGCGGGCGGCGCACTCAGCCATGCGGTAGGCCGAGCGGATGACCTGCTGGTCGTCGCGGTCGAAAAAGTCGACCTTGAAGCCCTTGATGCCCATCTGGGCGTAGTGCTGCATGTAGCGCTCCATGGCCTCCGAGCCGTCGAGGGCATCGTTGCCAATCATGTTGCGCCAGGAACTCCAGAGAATGATGCCCACGCCCCGGCTATTGCCATACTGCACCAGCTCGGCAAGGTCAATGGCGGGGTTGAGCTTCTCCAAGAGCGACTCACGGCCGCTCCAGCCCTCGTCAATGATGATGTATTCCAGGTGGTTCTTCTGGGCGAAGTCGATGTAGTACTTATAGGTAGCGGTATTCATGCCCGACTCGAAGTCGACGCCCCAGACATTGGTGTTGTTCCACCAGTCCCAGGCCACCTTGCCGGGCCTGATCCAGCTGGTGTCGGCGAGGCGCTGGGCAGGTGCCAGGCGCTGGGCCATGTCGCAGTCGAGCAGCTGCACATCGCTGCCAACCACCACGGCACGCCAGGGCAGCGAGCGGCTGCCGCTGAGCTTCGCAATATAGGGGGCACGCTTCGTGGCCGTCATGTTCAGGCCGCCTTGGCCGAGCACCTCCTGCTCCAGCACGTAGGGTGCGAACTCAGCCACGAGGCTGTTGGCTGCCGACCCTTTCTTCAGCATCATGCCGGGATAGTCCTCCACGCCGCAGTCGAGCACCACGGCCTTCTGCCCATCAGGCAGGCAGACACAGAGGGGCGTGATGGCCAAGGAGTCGGCGAACATCTGCGAGAGGTGCTGCTCGTCGTAGTAGCTCTCGAAGGAGAAGGTGTAGCGCTCGCCGCCACGCAGGTCGTTGACGTAGGGGATGAAAGCCGGATAGTCGCCGGCGAAGCGGAACTCGGCCTGCTCGCCATCTACCTGCCGGCCCTTCTTGTTGGCCAAGCAGATGCGGTAGGCAGCACCGTCGTCGTAGGCGCGGAACTCAACGGTGGTGCCACCGCCGAACTTCAGCACCAACAGGCCGTAGTCGTCGGCCACCTGCTGCTTGCGATAGACTGGCGTGGCGAATGACGAGCGCACCTGCTGCTTGCGGCTCACGCTGCCCGTGCCACGAATAACCGACTGGCCATCGACCACGGCCTGGATGGGCGACGCCAGGAGTACCGGCGTGCCACCACTGCTGACGGCCCACGTCAGGGTCTGACCGTCGGTGGTCACCGTCACTTCTAATTTCCCACTCGGCGACGTCAGGCTGTTCACCTTCACACCCGCCCACACAGCCGCTGTGCTCACGCACAACAGCAAAAAGAGTACTGTTTTCTTCATGTTTGTCGTTTTTGGTTTTACCAAAAAACGCGCGTCACCCCCTTTTTATTGTGCAAAGAGGAAGCAAAAACGAAAAAAGAAGCATGATTTAGGGCAGGAAAACAGCGGGCAGAAAAAAAATATTGAAAAGGATAGCCTTTAGTTCAAATCTTTTCAGTAACTTTGCACTCTCAATTTTAAACGAGTAAACATTCTGTAAGTATAATAGTAAAAGAATCTTAGGTATGGCTGAAACAAAGAAGATTAAGACCGCACTGATTTCGGTGTTCCACAAGGACGGACTCGACGAGCTGCTGAAGAAGCTCCATGCGGAAGGCGTCAGCTTCCTGTCGACAGGCGGCACGCAGAAATTTATTGAAGAACAGGGCTACGAGTGCCAGAAGGTTGAGGACGTGACGACGTACCCCAGCATTTTGGGCGGCCGAGTGAAGACCCTGCATCCGAAGGTGTTCGGAGGCATACTGGGTCGCCGCGACAACGAGGGCGACCAGCAGCAGATGAAGCAATACGACATTCCTGAGATAGACCTCGTCATCGTAGACCTATACCCCTTCGAGCAGACGGTGGCCAGCGGAGCCTCTGAGGCCGACATCATCGAGAAGATTGACATTGGCGGCATCTCGCTCATCCGCGCCGGAGCAAAGAATTTCAAAGACGTGGTCATCGTGCCCTCGAAGGCCGAATACGGCATGCTGCTCGACATTGTCAACCAGCAGGGCGCACAGACCACGCTGGAGCAGCGCCGCCAGTTTGCCGAGCGTGCCTTTGGCGTGAGCTCCCACTACGATACGGCCATACACAACTGGTTTGAGAATTAAGAGAAGGATATGGGATTTTTCAGTTTCCGACAAGAGCTGGCCATGGACCTTGGCACAGCCAACACAATTATCATCAGCGACGACAAGATTGTCGTCGACGAGCCATCGGTAGTGGCTCTCGACCGCCGCACCGACAAGATGATTGCCGTGGGCGAGCGTGCGAAGATGATGTATGAAAAGACTCACGACAACATTCGCACCATACGCCCACTGCGCGACGGTGTCATAGCCGACTTCTCGGCCTGCGAGCAGATGATGCGCGGCATGATTAAGATGGTGCACACCGGCCACCACCTCTTCTCGCCCTCCCTGCGCATGGTCATCGGCGTGCCGTCGGGCAGCACCGAAGTAGAGCTGCGCGCCGTGCGCGACTCAGCCGAGCGGAGTGAGGGGCGCGACGTCTACCTCATCTTCGAACCGATGGCAGCCGCCATCGGCATCGGCATCGACGTAGAGGCCCCCGAGGGCAACATGATTGTCGACATCGGCGGCGGCTCGACCGAGATAGCAGTCATCTCCTTAGGCGGCATCGTGAGCAACAACAGCATACGCACTGCCGGCGACGACCTGACTGCCGACATTCAGGAATACATGGCCCGCCAGCACAACGTGAAGGTGAGCGAGCGCATGGCCGAGCGCATCAAGATCAATGTGGGCGCCGTGCTGACCGACCTCGGCGACGAAGGCCCCGACGACTACATCGTGCACGGCCCGAACCGCATCACCGCACTGCCCATGGAGGTGCCGGTGTGCTATCAGGAGATAGCCCACTGCCTCGACAAGACAGTGGCAAAGATTGAGAACGCCGTGCTCAGCGCGCTGGAGCACACACCGCCAGAGCTGTATGCCGACATCGTCCACAACGGCATCTACCTCACCGGCGGCGGTGCCCTGCTGCGAGGCCTTGACAAGCGACTGACCGACAAGATCAACATACCCTTCCAGGTGCCCGAAGACCCGCTGCACTCCGTGGCAAAGGGTGCAGGCATCGCCCTGAAGAACGTCGACCGCTTCTCCTTCCTCATGAGATAAACCCCAACCCACAAAGTCCATGCAGAACCTGCTGGCATTCTTCGCTCGCTACTACCACTGGCTGCTCTTCCTCGTGCTGGAGACAGTCAGTGTGGTGTTGCTGTTCAGCTACAACAGCTACCAGGGCAGCGTGTGGATATCGTCGGCAAACAGCGTGGCAGGCAAGGTCTATGAGTGGCAGTCGTCGCTCGAACACTTCTTCCACCTGCAAGAGCGCGCATGGCAGCTGGAGCAGCGCAACATGGAGCTGGAGTCGAAATACTGGCAGGCACGCAACGAGCTGCTGGCACTGAGCGGCAGCGACACCGTCACCGTCGACAGCACGCTGAGGAGCGTGTTCGACGGCATGACCATGATTCCCGCCAAGGTGGTGAGCAACACCATCGACCGCCACGACAACCTGCTGACCATCGACCAGGGGAGCGCCGACGGCGTGAAGCCAGACATGGGCGTGGTGTGCGGCATGGGGCTGGTAGGCGTGGTCTACATGGTGGGCACCCACTACGCCATCGTCATGCCCCTGCTCAACAGCCATTCGCGCATCAGTTGCGCCATCAGGAGCTGCGGCTACTTCGGATACCTGCAGTGGGACGGCAAGAACCCCACAGAGGCATACATGGAGGATGTGCCGCGACACGCACAGTTTAAGAAAGGCGACTGGGTAGAGACCAGCGGCTATTCTGCCATCTTCCCGCCGGGCATCACCGTGGGCAGCATCACCGACATCGGCAACTCCGTCGACGGCCTGTCATACAGGCTCACCATCAAGCTCTCGACCGACTTCGGCTGCCTGCGCGATGTCTTCGTCGTCACCGACAAGGGGTTCAGCGAGCGACAGCAGCTCATCATGGCCGCCCGCGACTCCATGGCACTCATGAACTAACCACTTAAAACAGCAATAGAAAAGAACCATGACGATAGACTTCGTAAGACGGTCGCTGGTCTTCGCAGCACTCATCTTGGCACAAGCACTGGTGCTGAGCCGCATACAGCTGTTCCACTGCGCCACGCCACTGCTCTTCGTCTACTTCGTCATCATGATGCCCCGCAACTATCCGCGATGGGCATCACTGCTTTGGAGCTTTGCCATGGGGCTGACCGTCGACATGTTCAACAACACTCCCGGCGTGGCCGCTGCATCGCTCACGCTGACAGGCTTCCTACAGCCCTATCTGCTGGAACTGTTCCTGCCACGCGAACCCGAGGAGAACATCAAGGCAGCAGCCCACACCTTAGGATTCTGGCGCTTTGCCGGACTGGCAGGCGTGCTCACCACCATCTTCTGCCTGCTATTCTTCCTCTTAGAGTCATTCTCGTTCTTCAACGTACTCTATTGGCTTCGGTGCGCCGGTGGCAGTGCCCTGCTGACGCTCATCCTCATCATGGCACTGGAAAGCCTGAGAAAATGATGTAGCGGCGATGAAGAAATTCGACTTGGAATACAGGAAATACGTGGTGGGGGGCGTAGCCATCGTCATCATCATCATTTACATCATCCGCCTCTTCACCCTACAGCTGATGAGCGACGACTACAAGAAGAACGCCGACAGCAATGCCTTCCTGAAAAAAATAGAATACCCCTCGCGCGGCATCATCACCGACCGCAACGGCAAGCTGCTGGTCTACAACCAGCCCAGCTACGACATCATGGTGGTGGAGAACGAGGCCCGCGACCACTTCGACACCCTGGAGTTCTGCCAGACACTGGGCATCAGCCGCGAAGAGCTGAACCGCCACATAGCCGCCATGCACGACAAGCGCCGCAACCCAGGCTATTCGCGCTACACGCAGCAGCTGCTCATCAGCCAGCTCTCGAGCGAGGCCTTCAGCATCTTCCAGGAGAAGAGCTACCGCTTCCCCGGCTTCTACGTGCAGCGGCGCAGCATCCGCCAGTATGAATACCCCATCGCCGCCCACGTGCTGGGCGACGTGGCCGAGGTGAGCGAGGCCGACATCGAAGCCGACGACTACTACCAGCCCGGCGACTACATCGGGAAGCTGGGCGTGGAGCGCTTCTACGAGAAGCAGCTGCGCGGCGAGAAA
>Ga0310691_10002159_pt1 | contig 27098 bp, 46 predicted proteins | sample 176DNAGHGlowgp2_FD_203887 | JGI IMG/M metagenome (GOLD analysis project Ga0310691, IMG submission 203887) | Sheep rumen microbial communities from Palmerston North, Manawatu-Wanganui, New Zealand - 1766 DNA GHGlow gp2 (v2) (version 2) | ecosystem: Host-associated > Mammals > Digestive system >... | reverse complement strand
ACGGCTACAAAGCCCCGAACGGTGACCTGACTCTGGATTGGGAAACCAAAATGCTTCAGTATTACCGTGGCCGGAACTTTGCTATTGGTCGGTACGATGTGGATGAAACCAATTTCGCCCTGACCGTTGGCAATGCCCTGAAAGTGTTCCTGAATAGTCAGGTGATCCCGGAAGTTGACTGCCTGCGTATTGCTGCCGCTGCTCAGGGTGCTGTTGCTCACGGCAAGGTTGTTGCACAGGCTACCTCCGACATTACCGCTGCCAATATCCTTGACCTGCTGATGACGGATATCACCTCCGTTCAGGACAAGATTGGCGAAACCGAACAGCTTTACATTCAGATTTCCACCAACCTGAAGGGACTTCTGGAACGGTCCTCCCAGATTGCCAAATACCTGAATGTGCGTGACTTCAATGTCCGGTCTGCCACGCTGAAGATTGAGGCCCTGAACGATCAGTATCTGATCGGCACTCCCTCCGGCTATATGCACAGCGTATTCGGCCTGAATGACGGCGCAACCGCCGGGCAGACTGTTGGAGGCGTGACATTCACCGACCTCGGCGCAAACATTAACTGGATTATTGCGGCTCGTCCTGCGGTAGATGCTATCGCCCGTCCGCAGATCAGCAAGGTTATTGATCCTGATGTGAACCAGGAAGGCGAGTTCTGGAAAATCATGTTCAGCATCTATCATGGTTGCTGGGTGTATGACAACAAGGGTGACGGCCTGCTGGTCAACCTCGACACCGCTTCCGCCGATGATCTGACGGTTGCTTCTGAAGCCGGAACCGCTGCCGTCGGTGATTCTGTTATCACCGTTTCCGGTGTGGCTCCTGCTGGCTTCAAGTACGTCTGGAAGGCCGCTTCCGGTACTGCTCCGTCCGTTGCTATCGGCACTGCCCTGAAGGCTTCCGATGGTTGGGCTGACCTGCCTGCTGGCGGTATGATTTCCACCACGAACGCCTACAAGATCACCGTTGCCCTGGTTGCGGCGAACGGTCAGCCGATTGCCTACGGCACCGGCACTGTTGCGGCGAAAACCGCCTAATGAGGTGATTCAATGAGCGCAATTGTAGACTATACGTTCTATGCGGATACCTACAAAGGGAGCGAGGCTGATGAAACCTCGTTCCCTGCGCTCAACGCTCACGCTTCCCGGGTTATTGCCAATATGACCCGCTGGCAGGTGGATGAAACCACCATTGACGAACTCCCTTCACTTATTCAGACCTTGTACCGGCTGGCGGTCTGTTCCCAGATTGATTTCCTCGCTATAAACGGTATGGAAAGCATTTCCGGCGGGAATGATACCGGGTTCACAGTCGGAAAGGTGAGGGTTGACGGCAATAGCAAAGCCAGCGCAGGCGGTGCGATGAGCGCAAGTGTATCCCCTGCGGCTATTTCCTATCTTGAGCAGACCGGACTTATGAACCCGGCTGTTCCTGTTGCGGGGTGTTATCCATGCTGAGACCGATTCCGGCAAAGATCATGAGAAGCACCGCCACGGTAAAGGCCTGCACGGGCGTTGATCTGTATCAAAACCAGACCTATGAGGAATACACAGTAAAGGGTGTTCACCTTCAGCCTACAAACGAAATCCGAAAGACCGCAGAAAATACCGATTGCGTTTTGCGGTCAATCCTTTTCGTTGATAAGCGGCACAGCAAACCCGACCTTGATTGGTGGGCGTTGTTTAATACGGCTCATAAGATCGGCGGGGACGTGCGGGTGACCGTCCGTGGCGAAGAATACACCGTGTTCACTGTTGAAGAACTCAGGGACGATACCGACACTTTCCACCATTTGGAAATCGGTTTGAGGTAACAATATGCCGATAAAGATCAGGATTGATGCTAATCAGGTTGGCGCAAAGGTCATGACGGCATGGAAGGACAGTCTGACTGCCCTTTCGGAAGAAATCCTTGCCGATTGTAACGAATACTGCAAGGAAGATCAGCACACGTTGATAGATTCCTCGCTTGCCGCTTCCGTTCCGTCGGAAGGAAAGCTGATATGGGAAACCCCGTATGCGAAAAGGCAATATTGGGCGATTAAAACGAGTCTGACCCCTGGCAGGACGTGGAAATGGTGTGAAACAGCAAAGCGGAAGCATAAAAAACGCTGGAAAAGTTTAGCTGAAAGGGGGTTAAGGGAAAATCTATGACCATTATCAATGCGGCTATGGAATCCGTAATGCATTTGATAAACGGGCTTGGCCTGTTTGCCCTTATCACCCGGGGCGCACTTGGAACCGGAAACGGGCTTGTGTGTGAAGTTGGTCCGAGTGGCCCTGAAGAAGTATACATGGACAAAAACCAGTATATCATTCTGGACTTTACGATCAACGGAAAGCACGCAAACCTGCAAACGCTATCGGACGATATGAACCGGATTCATCAGGAATTAACGATGCTTCATGAATACCCTTCCGGGGACGATTGGAACATTGTAGATATTACAACCCTGACGGAACCGCAGATTATTGGCCGGGAAGATAACAATGTGTGGCTTATGGCTTCCGCACTGAATGTGAAAATCGAAACGAAACTGTGAAAGGAGAACTAATCTATGGATGCAGTATGGGTAAATGAACTGTATATTGCTACCGCCCCGGCGGCAACCCAAGGCGGCGAACCTACGTGGTCGAAGCTGTGCAAAGGCATTGAGGGAATGACCTTCAATGAGAACGAACAGAATCAGCAGGCGTTTTTCCTCTGCGGTGAGGGTTTCGCTCATAACGAGGTTACCGGTGCGGCTCCTGAACTGGTTATCACCGGCAAGCGTGTTGTCGGGGATACGGCGCAGGATTATATTGCCGGGAAGCAGTTCCTTCTGGGCGCGGATCGGAACTCCAGCGTGAAGATTATCTCCGGTGGAAAGCAGATTGTCTGTGATTGCTCTATCGGGGCTATCAGTTCATTCGGCGGTCAGACGCTGGACGTGAACGCCTTCGGATGTACGCTCCGGTTCAATGGCAAGCCCACCGTGACGGATGCAACCTGATGATGCGGGGCGGGGCTATAATTCCCCGCCCCTTTTTTACGAAAGGAAGGTCATAAGAATGTTTTTTAAACGTGAAATAAATCCTTTCCCGGTTTCGGATAAAATCCGGTTCCGGAACATTGATAAAGTTTTCGATGCGGTTGTCCGTTCTGATGCCTCCTCGCTGGTTATCGGCCTAAAGAAGGTGAATGATCGACTTTCCGCTATGACAGACGAAACCCCAGAAGCGGAACGGCTTTCTGCCGCCCGTTTTTTTGCAGATACATTATTCGGGAAAGATCAGGGCGGGGCTTTCTGCGAGTTTTATAACAATGACCCGCTGACGATCATTAACGCCTGCGGAATGTACTTCCGGGAAAGGCTGAGTAAAAAGATCACCAGGGCACAGAAAAAATGAAGCTACAGGACAGGCTACCGGAAGGGGTAACGGTTGACGGGAAATTTTACCGGCTGGATTTTGATTTCCGGAACGTCCTGCGGATGATGGATGAATTAGACCGGGATGACGTGATGCCGGAAGCAAGGTCATATAATGCCCTTAAATGCCTGACAAACAGGCCGAGAAACGTGGAGAAGGTATTGCAGGCGGTAAAAGGTCTACTCTTTGAGCAGAAGCCGAAAAAGGATGCAAAGAAGGTCACAGATTTCGTACAGGATGCCTGGATGATTCGGGCAGCGTTCCGTCAGGCGTATGGAATAGACCTTTACCGGGATAAACTGCACTGGCTGGAATTTTCTGAATTGCTGAACGCTATCCCGGAAGGATCAAGATATACAGAGGTTATCGGAATCCGGGCAAGGCCGATGCCGGCGGCTACAAAGTGGAATGCGGAAGAAAGGCAATGGCTTTTGAAAGCGAAAATGGATGTGGCCTTGCATCTTTCCGAAAAGGAACAGGCGAAACAGTATGAGGAAGATGTTGGAAAAATCTTCGCAGGACTGATGAATATGATAGCCAAAGGAAGTGGGAATAATGGCTGACGGTCAGGTTGTATTTGAAATTACCGCCGATGGTAAACACGCAATAGCAAGCGTGAGGGATATCACAAACGCCATCGACAGGGAAACCCGGAATTGGGATCGGGCTACACAGCAAAGCACAGCCAGTATGGAATCGTCCTTTATGGGGACGGTCAAAAAGATTACCGCCGTGATCGGTGCCGCACAGATCGGAAAAGCCATTCTGAACTGGGGAAAGGCCGCTATTGATGCCGCTTCCGATTTGGCAGAGGTTCAGAACGTTGTAGATGTAACGTTCGGGGACGGAGCGAAACAGATTGATTCCTGGGCGAAAACCGCCGGAAAGCAATTCGGTTTGACGGAAACGCAGGCAAAAAAATTCACGTCCACCCTTGGGGCTATGATGAAGTCTGCCGGAATGTCCGGGGATGAAATCATCGGGATGTCAACCGACCTTGCCGGTCTGGCGGCTGATATGGCATCGTTCTATAATCTGGACTTTGAAACGTCCTTCCAGAAGATCAGAAGCGGCATATCCGGCGAAACGGAACCCCTGCGGCAGCTTGGCATTAACATGTCCGTTGCGAACCTTGAAGCCTTTGCTCTGGAAAAGGGGATCACGAAATCTTTTAACGCCATGAGCCAGGCAGAGCAAACAATGCTCCGGTATCAATACCTGATGCAGGCCACGGCTGACGCACAGGGGGACTTTGCCAGGACTTCTGACAGTTTTGCAAACGCTTCCCGCCGGGTGGAAGCCGCCCTTGATACGATCAGCACAAAGGGCGGTCAACTCCTGCTCTCCGTTATCGACCCTCTGACAAGTGGGCTTGCGGATTTCCTGACGAAGATTACAACCCAGCCGGAAAGCACGATTTTTGATGATTTCAACGAAATCGAACTTGACACCGCCGGGAAGATGGCCGACCTTGAACAAACATACAACAAGGCGCAGGACATTATCAATCTTCTCAAAGAAATAAGCGAACAGACCTTGACGCTGAAAGACGGGTCAACGGTCACGTTTGAGGAACTGTTCAAGGATATCGGGAACGTTGAGAAGAACGGCGGCGATGTTAGAGGATATCTGGAAGGGCTTGGCGTTGACGTTGATCTTGTTATCCAGAAATATCAGGTCTGGAAAGAATCAACAAGGCAGTTAACATCCCTTGTTCCAAGTTTGACGGCGGCGATTGACTCTGAAACGGGAGCGATTAACGGCGGCACCGGTGCGCTTCAAAAGAATCTGGACGAATGGAAAGCGTATCAGGAAAAGAAAATTGCCTGGGCGGCGTATTACGCCAAAGAACAAGCACTTGCAGAGAAAAAAGGATCAATGTACCTTGACGAATTTGATGCAGGTGCGGCAAGACAAGCGGCTAAGAGACTCCGGGAACAAATGCAAGAAACATACGGCGCGGAATTTGATGAAAATGGCGCAATTTCTTACAACACCGCTGTTGCCATGTCCGGTTCCGGCCCTGATTCGCAATGGTTCAAGGACGTTGCCGCATACAACAAACTTCTGACGGATCAATGGGAAAAGGAAAAAACCCTTGGTGAACAAGCAGGCGACCTTGCAGAAGCAGAGCAACAGCTTGCAGACGGTAAAGCGGCTCTGATTGAAAAATACGGAGAAGAAGAAGAAGCCGCTAAAGATGCCGGGGACGCTGTGGAAGATTACGGCGGGAAGTCTGCTGCCGCATGGAAGGAAACAACCAGTGCGGTATATGAATCTGTAAAAGCCCTGACGGATTATGTAAAGAGCGTTCATGATGCCACGGAACAGGCCGTGAACAGCGTTGTAAAGGGCTTTGATATTATTACCCGCCCGACAACCGAACTGGAAACGAAGCAGAGCAAACTTATTGAGCAACAAAACAAACTGGATCAGTCTACAGAGGAAGGGAAAAAGAAATATCAGGAACTTGAGAATCAGATAGACGAACTGAATAAATCAATGGATCAGTATTCCCCGAAAACAATGCAGGAAGGCCTTGAAAGTCAGATTGCATTTATGGATGAATACATCCAAAATCTGGAAAAAGCCCGGGAAATGACAGATGAGGATGGAAACAGGATCATTTCTGATGAACTGTTGGCATCCCTTTCGGATGGATCGGTAGCCAGTGCTGAATACCTTTCACAACTGGTTGCGAATCCAACGCAGGCCGTGGAAGTGAATAAACTTTTCCAACAGGTACAGGAAACGAAAAAAGGCTTTACCGATGCCCTGACCCAACAGAAATTAACTGTTGACGAAACCTATGATGCAATGGTAGCGAAAGCCAGGGAAGCCGTATCAGAAATGAATCAGGGTGATGCGGCAGCGGCAGCAATGGGGAGTACAGTTTCCGGTCTGGCGGCTGGTATTTCTTCCCACGTTTCGGAAGTGTCAGCGGCGGTTAATTCGATTATTGCTGAATTGGATCGGCTGAACGGTTACGGGGTTAGTATTGATTTAGGTTCTTTCGGTTCGATCAACTTTGGGGCGGCTATTGACGGAGCGTTTGAAACCGGCCTCGATTACGTTCCTTTCAACGGGTTTCTGGCAGAACTGCACGAAGGAGAGGGCATCCTCACGGCGGAAGAAAACCGGGTTTGGCAGAGGTTTAAAAATGGCGGCATTGCCTCCCGGAATGTGGATTATGACGCATTAGGCGCAACGATGCGGGATAACGTAAAACCCGGCGGGGATGTATACCTTGACGGGCGTGTTGTCGGATCGGTTATTTCTGCGCAACAGGGAAGGTCATACAGACAACTTCAAAGAAGCGGGTGGCAGTCATGATTATTTTTGATGGGGTGGATCTCCAAAGTGTGGCGGGGGTCAAAATTGAGGATATCAGGGTATCCCCGATTGAATTTAATCCGGTATCACGCCAGAGGGCTGTTTCTGCGGGGTCTTATTTCGTCCGTAACCGGTGCGGAACTCGAACCGTGGCAATTACCTTCGCTTTGCTTACAGAGAATAAAATCGCCCGTCATGCGGCTTTAATGGCTATATCCGCATGGGCGAAAACGGATGCGGAATATAAGCTGGAATTGCCTGGATATCCGAATCATTATCTGATGGCTGTCTGTACCGGAAAGCCGGAACCTTCCATGCGCCAGTGGTGGGAAGTAAAACTGCGGCTTGTCTTTACCTGTTTTGATAATCCGTTCTGGAATGACCGGATAGAAAAAAGTATAGCTTGCGGAACGTCCTTCCGGGTGATGGGGGACGCTCCACCGCTGATGCGAATTGAAAGAACGTTATCTGCGGCGGCAAACGATCAAAGCTATGGTCTGGACGGAAAAACGATCACTTTCAGCACGATTCCGGCGGGAAATCTGGTGATTGATCTTGACCGGCAGACAGCAGCGGTTGGTAACACGTCCATAATGGGTGCTTATAACGTCAATAGCCGGTTTCTGGTGCCGAGGACGGGGGTTCAGACGGTAACGGGAACCGGCACGGTTATATGGCGTGAAAGGTGGCAATAATGGAGTATATCTTTCTGAATGCCGCCGGGCAGACGTTATTTACCCGGACGGATATAGAATCCGGGCATTGGGTTCAGCAGGAAATGTCCGTCAATGCTGATTTCCCTTTCGTCCCGGGAAAGGTGATCCAGATCGGACAGCGGATTGCGTTCCGTGACCCGGCAACAGATAACATAGAGGTTTTTGAAATCCGGAATGTGGTAAATGCGGAAGCGGATCATTATCAGCAGATTACCGCTGAACATATCGTCATTTCGGAATTGTCAGACGAACATATTGACAAAACGGAAATCACGGATAAAACGGCGGCGCAGGCTCTTGCAACCGTCCTGACCGGGACATTATGGAGCGCGGGGACGAATACCGCCAGCGGGACGCAATCGGCAGATATCAGCCGGGGAAGCGTGTGGAACGCCATTAGCACGATACAACAAAACTGGAACGTGTATATTATTCCCCGGGTTGTTATATCGTCTGCTGGGGCGATTACAGGCCGTTATCTGGATATTATGCCGGCACATGGAACCTTCCGGGGCGTTCGGCTTTCTGTCCGAAAGAACCTTCTTGACCCGATTGTAACCTACGATGATACAGATGTTCTGACCGCCCTTTATGGGTATGGCGGGAATATAGATGTTGAGGTAGAAGGGCAGGATGACACTACAGAAGAACTGACATTCAAAGATATTGTCTGGTCTGCTACAAGCGAACATCCTTCCAAACCGTCCGGGCAGACCTATCTTGAATGGCCAGAAAAAACGGCGATTTATGGCAGGAACGGCAGGCCACGGTTCGGGTATTATCAGAATGGGAATATCAAAGATGCTTCCATCCTGCTTCAGAAAACGTGGGAAGCCCTTAAAAAAACGTGTGACCCGAAAATCAGTATATCCGGAACCTTGGCTGATTTATATCGCCTTGGTTATAAGGATCAGCCTGTATGCCTTCATGATATCGCCATCGTGGAAATTGAGGAAACCGGGGAAGTATTCCAGAAAGAAATCATCATGAATGATGTTGATTTGGTTGATCCTACTGGAAGCCGCCCCGAAATTGGAGATTATATCCCGAATATCATCTATATTAACCGGGATACGGAAGAAAAGGCCAGCGGCGGCGGTGGCGGCGGTGGCGGTGGACGTGGACAAACCAACGAAGAAAAAGAGGAAGTCGATACCTGGACTGCTTTTGAAAAAACGGATCAACGGATCGGAATGGTTGTCGGAACCCGGAACGGCGGCTATTATATCCGGGCTGGTCAGATAGCACTTGAAATAAACAAAACCGGTGAAGACGGAAGCTATGAAAGTGCTGCATATATTGAAGCGGATCATATCAATATTTCCGCAAATGAGACCGTCCATACATTAGCCGGATCAATCGTCTATGATACGGACGGGAAATTGAAAATCATAGATGCTGGCGGTTTATACGTCCAGCGGACATCGGGCGGAACAACAGTTACCGTTGGCGTGTGGGATGAAGGCAACCTGACCGGCGGCGTAATGGTGCAGAAGATCAACGGGCAAAGCGGCGTTAAAATTTCCGGAGACGTTATTGATATTAACGGTTCAAGTATTTCAATTAGCGCAGACCGTATTGACATTAACGGTCTTGTTAGCAAATTAGCCGCATTCCGTATGGCGGTCACAGATTTGCACGTTACGGGTGGGTGCGTCATTGACGGACATACAGGGTGCAGCAGTTTGACGGTTTCCGGTGATTTCCGTGTGAACGGAACGTTATTTAGCCCAGATCTTAAAACAGCAACATTCTACACCTATACGCTGGGAAGCAGTTATTGGTTTGTGGATTCAAACGGGAACAATCATCAAGGCCGTCTTGTGACAGGTTCAACGGAAAACTCGATTAGCTATTATGGCTAAAGGAGGGCAAATGGCAAAAGGTCTTTATACGAACTCCGAACTGGTTGACAGCATTATCCTTGATCTAAACAATTTGCCAAAGGAATTGATTGACGGGCAATTTATCCAGGGGTGCAGCCTGATAGCACAAATGTCCCAAAAGCTGATAAACCTTCGGCAGACGATTGACAGCGATTTGAAAAGCCGGGATAAAACAATCGAAAGCCTTAAAGCTGAGATCAGAAACCTTGGCGGCGAGGTTATAGACGTGAAAAGTGAGGTGCTTGAAAATGGCAGTAATTGAAACATGGTTTAACCAGGATTTGCAAAAGCCCGTACAGGTGAACTATCTTGACGGAAACCTGTTTAGCAACAACGGCAACGGCAACAGGATCGGGGTTGTTGTCACCAATAACGGCGAAGCCGTCACGCTGACCGGAACGGTATCCGGGTATGCGGTTCTTGCGGACGGGACAGAAGTACCCTGTACGGGTACACGTTCCGGCAACAAAGCATCTATTCTCATTCCACCGGCGGCATACCTTCCCGGTCAAATCCTTATGTCTATATTCCTGACTGATGGCAACACGGTTACAACACTGGCGGCGGTATCATCCTCTGTGCTTCGAGTCCGCACAGATAATCAGGTTGATCCCGGTTCTGTGGTTACTGATTGGACGCAGACCATTAATGCCGCAATGCAGGACGTGGTTGATGCCGCAGAAGGTCTTGAAGATATTGTTGCGACACCTTATGAGGAATTGACTTTCCCCGTACCGCTTGGCGCATACACGATTTATAACCATAATCTGTACCGCTGCACAACGCCTATTGCGACAAGCGAATCATTCACGGCGGCGCATTGGTCAGCCAAAACTAACTTGGGGCAGGAGCTTTCTGATTTAAATAGGGCTTTTGATTTATATATTGCTTGGCACGCTGACGATGTTAATTATACGCCTATAAGCATAGGGGACGTTGACACCTCTTACTATGTCACGGTAAGCAACACAGGAAAAATCTATTTTAACGCTCAGGTAGAAAATTATGGGGCATACAAAATTGAGGTCAAGCCGAACACTCAATATAAAATTTATAATTACGCCTATTATGGCCAAAAGTGGGCAATCACAGACAAAAACAATGCCATGTTACAATATGACGAAACGATTTATAACGAGAATGTGCTTACACCTGTATGCAGTGTTGTTATAACTGACGAAAATGCAAAATGGCTATATTTGCCGTATCGTAATGCTGTTGCAAATGTAAAAGACTCAACCGCGCGTATCAGGCTGATCGGGGGAATTGTACTTGAACAGTCGGAAGAACAGGGCAAATTAACATTAAGCGGATATTGGAACGCATCAAGCACTACACAGGGATATTATTTCCCTCAGGTTGATAATGTATACACCACAAAAGTATTCCCAGTGAAGAAGGGGGACAATATATTTTGTTATGGATTTGATATCTATAATATAGCGGCTTATGCCTTGTTTGATGACGAGTTTAAACCTGTCTTACTATCAAACAATTTGACATATAAAAACAGTGCAGAAGTAAACAGCGCAATTGTAAGCGTTGAATCTGACGGATTTTTGCTGTGTACGCAAAGAAACGCTATAGGCAGTAGTGACGCATTTCAACTTGATACACCGACACAAGCAACAAAGGGGAAAAAATGGGACGTTATTGGTGATAGTTTCAGCGCTATAAATACTCTATCGGGAAAGCCGAACTATGTTGATATGATAAAAACCGCTCTGGGATTTGATACTGCAAATTATGGAGTTGGTGGTACTGGATACGGTAGTCAGCACGGTAACAATTCATTTTACAACAAAGCATTGAGCATCCGAACCAATGCAGATGTTGTAACCGTATTTGGCTCGTTTAACGATTTACGGTCATCGGACAGTCCGATACTTGGAACGGTTGACGATACGGACACGACAACACTCGCAGGAAGCATGGCAACCACATTTTCAAACATTCGTGCAACAGCACCCGATGCAATGATTTTGTGCATTGCTCCTTCTCCGTGGCAGACAAACAATAATGTAACTGGGCGTGCGTCATGGGCGTCAATAAATCCTTGGGACTACGTAGATATGTTGGAAAAAATCTGCAAAAAATATAATGTGGTATACCTTGACTTGTATCATTACAACGACACATATCCTTGGATAGCATCCTTCGTATCAAAGTATCAGGCAGACGGGACACACCCGAACAGCATGGGACATTACAAATATATATACCCATTTGTAAAAAATAAAATCCTTGATATGTTGGATTAAAAGAAAGACTTTAAATCAATTTAACCAGACTAACTGAAAGGAGATTTTAACATGGATGAACGGGTAAATATTGAAGTTTCCGGAGATGATCTTGATCTCATTTTGAAGTATATGAAATGCTGCGGAGCAGACACGGTTCAAGATGCGATTATGTCCGCTGTTGGCTTTGCCTATGCCTCATTTGATGACGGGATGTGACAGCGGGACATTCCGCAAGAATCAAAAGGGGAAGCCGGAAAAGGAAACCGGCTCCCCTATTTTTTATGGGGGTGAGTAGATGCCTAAAGGATCGGAACTGGCACGGGTGGGCTGTCCGTATCTGGGTGTGAAGTATTCCGAAATGGATTGCCAGGCTTTCGTGGAAAGGTGCCTTTCTGATATCGGCCTGCGAAAAGACCTTGCCGGAAGCAATGCATGGTATCGGTACATCATGAAAAACGGCTGGGTTGGAAGCCCGGAAGAATGCAAGGCTTTGTTTGGGACAATCCCGGATGGTGCTTTCCTGTTCATTTTGAAACATGACGGAAAGGAACCAGAGAAATACCGCCGGGACGGAATCGGCAACGCTTCACATATCGGGATTTATACCGGCCTATCCGGGCAGGAAATGGTTGATATTGCCATGCGTTCCGGTGATAACCGGGCGGTCAATTATAAATTTGGGGACGGGGCTATCAATTCCAGCAGTACGCATGGGGCGGTTTCTACAAGTAAATTCGCCGGGAAATCCATCAGCGGCGGTTGGAATCAGGTTGGCCTGTGGGATGCTATCAGCTATGGGGAACCGATTGACAGTATTATTCACGGCGGGGAACATTCCCACGAACCAGAACCGGGAGGGGAAACGATGATTGCAACAGTTTATTCAGATAACGGAAAGACGGTCAATTTCCGGAAGAAATCCAGCACGTCTGCGGCATTGGTAGATCAGATACCCATTGGCGAACAGGTAGAAGTAACGGATAAAGGTCCAGAATGGAGCAAATGCAAATGGAAGGGAAAAACCGGGTATATCATGACGCAGTTCCTATTATTCGGGGAACCAGCCCCCGGTGAGGATACAGACCCAACACCCGCCCCGGAAGGGACGATACTTGTAAACCGGGAAGAACTTGAACGGGCTTATGACATAATCGGGAATCTGTTGGGTGTTAGGGGGTGAAGGAAATGGAACCGGGAATCATTATCAGCATCGGTGCCTTGCTTGTTTCGCTCGGTGGGCTGATCCTTTCCAGCCGGAAGGATACCCGCACGGATGCGGCGGCTAATGCCATTATCCAGACCAAACTGGATAGCCTGATAACCGGCGTGGACGATATCCGGGTGGAAATGCGCACGATGCGGGACACCATCGGGGATCACGGGGAACGGCTTGCACGGGTGGAAGCACGGGCGCAGAGTAATACACACAGGCTGGATGCTCTGGAAGGAAAGAAAGGAGAATGAAGATGTTTGATTGGAAATCTTGGCTCAAGGCGGCTCTGATCCGGGCGGTTCGGACGTTTGCTGAATCTGCGCTTGCGTACATCGGAACCGGGGCGGTTGTCCTGGGGGATGTAAACTGGCTGGGCGTTCTTTCTGCCGGCGGTTTCGGTTTCGTCACGGCGATTTTGCTTGCGCTGGCAACCGGCCTGCCGGAAGCAAAACCGCCTGAGATTGAATAATACACGCACGGGTTTGCACGGGTGTAATATTATTGATTAAAAACGTTACACGGGTGCAAATCTTCCAACGCAATCCAATGATTGTTTAATGCAATCCAACGCAAAACCGCCCCGGGGAAACCCGGGGTTTTCTTTATTTTTAGCCATCTTTCCTGCTTTTCAAAAAAAATTAGCTTTTTTTCAAAAAAAGGCTTTACAAACTATGCGGATAGTATTATACTATAGATGTTCCCGGAAGGGACGATCAAAGAAATGGAGGGCTAACACGATGACAAAGTTTGAAGCGGGCAGGAAGTACAACATGCGGAGCATCTGCGATCATGAATGCGTTTGGACGTACACGGTGAAGGCCAGGACGGCGCAGACCGTCACCCTGGTGGATGAAAAGGGCGAGGAAACGAAGTGCAGGATTAGCTGCTGCGGAACCATTGAGGAAATTGTACGGCCGCTTGGGAAATACAGCATGTGCCCGATCCTGAGAGCAAGCCGGGCGTGCTGATGAAATCATGAAGCGATGACACCGGCAGACGGGGCCTCCACCGGAGACCTCGTAGCCGCTGCCAGACAGCGGGGAAAGTGAGGATAAACAATGAACGCCATTTACACCGTGACCATTTATAACGAGACCGGAAAGATCGTTGATTATGCGAGCTTCAACCATAAGTATGAGGCTGAGATCTACGGCAGGAACGCCGTTGGAACTAATTACAGATTGAACTTCTCCGTTAAGAAGATCGAACTCTGATCCCGGCAGACAGCCCCCGGAACTCCCGGAGGTTGTAGCCGGAACCAGATTCCGGAGAAAGGAAGGGCTAACAAATGACCATGAAGGAACGGCTGGAGATTCACCGCCAGATCGAACGGGAGAACGAACGGAAGCTGAAGGAATGGAAGGAGGGCAAAGCGGCATGACACAGCAGGAAATGGCATTTGATGTTGCAAACCGGTATCTTCACGGGAGCGATATCGAAAAGCAGGCTATTCTTTCCTGCTTCACCGATGAGGAAAAGAAAGTTTTCCTGACCTTTGCCGGGTATTTTAAACTTTACAGCGATCAGCGGTATTATGACGCCGTGAAGAAAGCCGTTTGTGGGCAGTGCTTAAAAGAGATCTACGGATGACAGATGCCGACCCGGGGCGGCTAATCCCCGGGAGAAAGAAGGGCTAACATGGCAATCATTATTAACGCAAACCGGGAAGGTTACGGTATCGACCAGATCAAGAACACGATGACCGTTGGCGAACTGATTGACGCACTCAGCGATTTCGACCCGGAAACCCAGATCATGGTTGGGAATGACCGCCAGTCATACGGCTGGTACACCTACGGAAGTATCACGATGCGGGATATCGAAGAAACTGACGGGGAGGACGAAGAAGATGACGAACGGTGAAATCATCCTGCGGGAATCGTTGGAACTGCTGAAGCAAGGGGTGCTGAAACCCACGGGGCGGGTATTTATCCAGGAATTACCGGACGGGAAGGAAGTAGAACTCCCGGAACCGGAACCCATTCACACCTATAACGGCTGGAAGGATCTGGGCTATCAGGTCAAGAAGGGCGAACACGCCAAAGCAACATTCCCTATCTGGAAATATTCCGGGAAGAAAGGGGAAGGCGAGGAAGCGAACGGTGAAACGGAAGCAGGCGGAAAATGCTGGATGCGGAAAGCGTTCTGGTTTACCTTTGACCAAGTGGAACGGGTATCATAAAGACAGACCGAGCCGGGGCGGTATATCCCCGGCATAATCGGGCATTGAAAGTTGATTGCGATATATGATACACTTGTAATCAGGAGGGGAATATATTGGATAAAAAGGAACGGAAGGCCAGGTATGATATGGAATATGCCCGGAAGAATATCCGCAGGAAGGAAATTCCATTCAACCTGACCCAGCCGGAAGATGCCGAACTTTTCCGGCATCTGGAAAGTCAAGGTAACGTCACGCAGTACATCAAAGACCTGATTCGGAAAGAAATGGAGGTGGCTAACAATGGATAATCATATCACAATGGAATCATTCGGGGCTGATCTGCCGGACAACTGGGAAGAAATTGCCGCTGAACTTAACAAAATTATTGATGAACGTGGAATCGCTGATGATCATGATGCAGTAAACGAATTGTGGGACGAATATATGTCACGGCTGAACCCCGATTGAACCCCAAACGGGGTTCTTTTTTTCTATTTTTTCCTCCGATTCTGGCAAAAGGAAAACCCCGGAATCTTGTTCTTCCGAGGTTTTGGCAGTGGCTCAAATAGGACTCGAACCTATGACACTCCGGGTATGAAGCGTGAATTGCCTGGAATCTCCCGCCATTATTTATCAACGATCTCCGGCTTTGCATTTTTGTCCTGAACCCCATTTTGAACCCCAATCAGCCGGTTTTTGACCTTTTCCCGTTCCTGTTCTGAACGATCTTCCGAAACGCTGTCATAAACCTTCAGAATCATATTTGCATCTGCGTGGCCCATCCAGCGGCGGCAGGTATTCAGTTCAACGCCGGAATCCCGGCACATAACACAGAAAGCGTGGCGTAACGTATAAGGAACGATATCAAAATTAATCCATTCTGGAAGCTTCCCTCCGGCTTCCAGAATTTTTTTATGTTCTTTCGTCCGACCATACCAGCGTTTCTGGATTCCGTTTATAGCGGTTTCCATGCTAAACACATAGGATCTCCACGCCGTTTTCCACGTCTGGATTGTTACCCGTTTCCCGTGGGCGGACGTTATCAGATACCCGTGTTTGCTCTTTAACGCCTGTTTTAACGGCGGGAAAAGCGGTATCTGTCTATTACTCCATTCCGTTTTTCCTTCCTCTGTATAGGCGTATTTTTGCGCGTTATCGGGATCAATATGTGCGGTTTCCCTGACCGTGATTATATCGTTCTTGAAATCAACATCCCGGTCAATGTCTATGGCTTTCATTTCCTGCGGACGAACCCCGGCATAAAGCATCGTCATAACCGCCGGCCATGCCCGGTGATCCGTGCAAAGGGTTTCTATCCATTCCCGCTGTTGTCTTGAAAGTTTCCGTTCCTTCGGCTTATTCCCTTTCTGCGGTTTTGCGGTTTTATCCCGTGCCGGGTTGGATCGGCATAGCCCATCGGCAACGGCTGAATCAAAGAGGGCAGAAAAAAGCTGTTTGGCTGCTTTCAGATAGGAATTGGATAGGCCTTTATACTGGACGGAATACACCTGTTTAATGTCGGAAGGGACAACGGAATCAATCTGTTTATCCCCGATTTCGTCAATAAGATGCTGAAGGTGGATCGCAAGGCCGGTATATGTCTTGTCGGCAACTTCCGGGAAGGAACGCCGGAGCCAGGGCAGGCCGTATTCCGTGACGGTCTGCCGCCGGAAACCCTTTTCCTGATTCCGGATATATTCATCACGGGCGGCAAACGCTTCTTCCTCTGTCCGTCCATAAAACGGTATATCATGATATTTGCACCTGAACCGTCCGTCTTTACGCCGTTTTAGGTGTTCCTTTTTTTTTCGTGGCATTGGCTCACTCCGCTTTCGTCAGGATGAAGTAATACCCAAAGGAGGCTTTCCCCAGAGAAAAGACAATCCCCGGAATGGATGAATCATTTTCCATTTCGTGACCGCCACGGGCCAACAGAAAGCGGTATAGAATTGGGTCATAACAACTTGCCCCGGTTTCTATTCCGCAGAACGAATAACAGCCGGTGACGCATTGCGCCAGAAATTCATCTGTTTCGGAATCCGAAAGGCAAACACAAGAAAACGCAGTGACGGAACCTTCCCGGACGGTAAACACGCAATGAATATTTTCCGTTACCTTAAAAGTGAAATGTGTTTCTATTTCCTTTTCGTCTGTTTCCGGGGTTCCTGTGATTTCTTTTGCGGAGGTCAGATAACAATATTTGTTATGATCGAACACATAGAAATCAAGGTCAGATTCGGCGCAGGCCGGGGCGGTTGTAGCGATTACGGCGGCGGTAACGATGACAGCAACCCTTTTCATAACACCACTTCTTCCTTAAAAAAGGCGGGTATATCCGACGGCCAGCCCGTGAATAATAACCACACTATCCTGATCTGTACGTATATACATAGGCGCATAAGCAGCATTTTCTGCAACAAGTACAAGCCCTTCCGGCAGCAGGCGGTAAACGTGTTTTAGTGTGGCTTGCCCGTCAATACTTACGGCGGCAATCTGTCCGTTTTCTACTTCCGGTTGCCTCCGGATCAGAACAATGTCCCCGTCTTTAAAAGTAGGTTCCATTGAGTCCCCTTTACATATCAGGGCAAAATCAGCCCGGATTCCGTCCGGAACATCCGCATACCCTTCTATATTCTCTTCTGCGGTTATCGGGGTTCCGCAGGCGATTTCTCCGATGATCGGAACGGCATTCCGCTGGATCGGTATATATATCGGATCATACCCGAGAATGGTTGCGTTATCCACCCCGAATATCTCCGAAAGTTTTTTCAAACGTTCCCCGGAAGGGTTTTTCTTTCCGTTTTCCCAATCGCTGACGGTTGGATGAGATACCCCGGCGAGAATAGCCAACTCTTTCTGTTGTAGCCCCGCCCTGATGCGCAATTCACGAACACGGTTCATTATATAGCCCCTCCCTATTTATTATAAGCTAATATTAGCAAATAAACGGAAAATCATAAAGAAAAAAATATTAGCTAAATTTCATTTGCCTATTTACTTTTTGCTAAATTTAGCTTATAATCATTTTCGGGATTAATTAAGGCTGATTTCAGCTAATAGAAAGGAGGGTAGGAAGTGAGATACATGAACGGGCTGAAAATCCGTGCCGCCAGGGAAAGAAAAGGGATGACCCTTGCACAGCTTGCTGAAAAGGTCGGCAAGACCGCCCCTTATCTTTCGGATATCGAAAGAGGGAACCGCCGGGGCAGCTATGCAACGCTCGAAAAGATTGCACGGGTGCTGGAAATTCGGGTTGAAGAAATCTGGGAGGTAGCCTGATGGAACGGCTTGTCACGGTTCGGGATATACGGGAACGATACGGATGCACGAACCCGACAGCCCGGAAGTATCTGAGGCAGATGTTCCATTATGAAAACCCGTTGACCGCCCCGGAATGGGCGTTGCGGGAATGGGAAGCGAACCGGGAACGGATGCCGGACGGGATCGGAAACCGGCGAAAAGCGGAAATAACCAAACGAAAGGACACGGGGCGGGTTATCGTCCCGAGAAAGAGGGGCTAACAATGAACGGATGGCAGGTACAGGCCATGGTGGAAGCTGCGGCTATGCGGGAATGGGAAAAGATTAACGCGCCAGACCCGGCGGAAGCGCAGATGAAGGAAGCATCAAAGATGATCCGTAGTGGCCTCGATCAGATTGACAGCGGCCTGGACTGGCTGAATGATGCGGCGGTAATCCTCGGGGATACTCCGATGGAGGACAAGATACGATCATTCATAGACTCTTTTGAAGCGTTGGCGATTGACTTGGGGATGCTTAATAAGCACTACGAAAGGGGGGAAAGGGAATGAAACGGCTTCCGATGATACTTGCCATTCTGACACTGGCGGCTATGGTTGCCATCAACCTTACATGGGATTTCAGCCCGGAACCGGATGTTGTCTATCCGATGTGTAACCAGCGGATTGAATGGGACTAAAAAAGCCCCGCAAAGCGGGGCGGTAAATCGAAGGGCTAACAACGACCACCGAAACTATTATAACATGGCAGAAAACGAAACGCAAGGAGGAAATCATGAGCGAATTAAAAATGGAGATGCCGGCAGAAAAGGAAACCGTGGATTTACTACCGGTTGAAGGGGACATTGAAGCTGACCAGTTGATAAAGGAAATCCGGGAAGCGGAAGAAACTAAAGCTTTCTGGAAGTCCTATTATCAGGAAAAGCTGAAAGAGGTCAATGAATCTTGCGATCTGATTATCAGCAACAATAAACAGCGGTTGAGGATGTATTTTGATTCCGTCCCGCATAAAAAGACCGCAACGCAGGAGAAATATCCGCTCCCGTCCGGGAAATTGGTTTTGAAGGATCAGGAACCGGATTATGACAGGGACGATAAGACGGTTATCAATTTCCTTAAGGCCAACGGCGGGGAAAAGTATATCAAGATCAAAGAAGAACTTGACTGGTCTGGACTGAAGAAAACCCTGTTGATTGCCGGGGAAACTGCCGCCAATGAGGACGGTATCCCGATTCCTGGCATTAAGGTGATCGAACGTGACCGGGCTTTTACGATTGAGAAATAAGAAGGAGGGCTAACAATGAAGTATTCAGATATTGATAAGGTCAACGGCGAAATCAAAATGCTGGACCTGAAGGGAAAAGATTACGCCATGGTTCCGGAACGGGTAACGGCTTTCCGGAAACTGTTTCCGGAAGGTTTCATCACGACAAGCATCCTCAAGCTTTCCGATGATGGAACTATCGTGATCATGAAGGCGGAAGCCGGATATTACCGGGAGGACGGGAGCCGGGTTGTTCTGGGTTCCGGGACGGCGAAGGAAGTACAGGGAAAGGGCATGGTCAACGGCACTTCCCATATTGAGAATTGCGAAACCTCCGCAGTTGGCCGGGCTTTGGGTATGATCGGCCTTGGGTTGAACGGCGGGGGCATCTGTTCCGCAGAAGAGCTTGTAAACGCCATTACGGCGCAGAAACAGATGCGGGAAGAAAATCCCGTCCAGAAACCTGGACAGGCCGAGAAGGGGCAATTTCAGCCCGAGAAACAGGATTCCCAGCCGAAAGCTATTGTTGGAACGGTGGATAAGGTGCCGCAGACTCCGGAAACGCCGGAGGAAAAACCGGAGGTTTCCCCCGTTCAGGCTTTCCTGCTGGCCCAGATGAAAGCCTTGCGGGAAGCCCGTGGGATTAGTCCATCGAAGAACAATACGCTTTTCGCCGGACAGCGGAAAGCCCTGATTGATGCCGGTCTTACACCGGACAAAGATCTGAAGGACTACACGATGCAGGAAGCTGAAAGTCTTATCCAGATGATGTATGAGAAGTTCGATCCTGAAGGGCTGGAAATTAAGGCATGAAAGGCAAGTTAAAGGAGATTCTGCCGCTTTCGGGTGGTGAGTGGTTAGTATCATTTACCACCCGGGAGCATCCCGGGAAGCTGTTTGACCGGCTGAAGGGGTTCCTGCTGGATATCGAAATGCAGAGGGCAGATAAGAAGCGGAGCCGTGACGCAAACGCCTTCTGCTGGGCTCTCTGTTCGGATATCGGAAAGGCGATCACCCCGCCGATTGACAAAGAGGACGTTTACCGGAAAGCCATCAGGGCGGTTGGGGTTTTTACTCCGGTAACTGTAATTTCGTGGGACGTGGAAACGATCAAAAGCCGGTGGAGTTCTCACGGGGTCGGATGGTTTCTGGACGTGGTAGATGATGCCGGCATCGGAAAGAAGCTGATTCACCTGTATTACGGAAGTTCAACCTATTCGGTCAGAGAAATGCGGTCGCTTCTGGATTGGCTGATAGATCAGGCCGAACAGATGGAAATCCCGATTCCGATATCACGGAACGAGGAAGAAAGGTTGCTGACGCAATGGGGAAAAGCGTTATCCAGAAGGTCGAAGCCTGCTACTTCTGCGGAAGGATAAACGATCTTGAACGGCATCACATCTTTGCCGGAACCGCAAACAGGCCGATATCCGAAAAATACGGACTTTGGGTTTATCTCTGCCATAACTGCCATACCGGGAAAGCCGGGGCGCAGTACGACAAGGAAAAGAATCTGAAGCTGAAGCGGGAAGCGCAACGGACTTTTGAAAAGGATCATTCACGGGTTGAGTGGATGAACCTTATCCGAAAGAATTATCTGGGATAAAGGAGGGCTAACATGAACCAGTATAAAGCGATCCTGGATTATCTGGAAGCACACGGAAGCATAACCCCGATGGAAGCTTTTAGCAATCTGGGAATCACGAAACTGTCAACCCGGATATCTGAAATGATTCGCCGGGGGCATAAATTTAGGAAGATTCCGACAGAGGGCAAGAACCGCTATGGTGAACCCGTCCGGTATATGCGTTATGAAAAGGCGGTGTAACGGATGCGGTCACATTTGAAGGTCTATTTTGATTTCGAAACAAAGGCCGGGGAATACACGGACGAAGAAAAGGGCAGGTTACTGCTGGCAATGCTCCGATACGCAAAGGACGGAACGGAAGGAACCCTGACCGGAAATGAAAGGTTTGTTTTCCCGGTATTCAAGGCGCAGATTGATGAAGATATTAAGGCCTATGAAACGAAGGTTGCGAATGGTTCCCGTGGCGGCAGACCGGTTATGAACAGAGAACCTGAAGAAACCGAAATAAACCGAAATAAACCGGAAGAAACCGAAAATAACCAAACCGAACCGGAAGAAAGCGAAATCCCCAAGAAAGAAGAAAAAAGAAAGAAGAAAGAGGATAGAAGAGATATCTATTTCGACCGTTTCTGGGAATCCTATCCACGGAAAGAAGCAAAGCAGACCGCAAAGAAAGCGTTTGAAAAGCTGAATCCTGATGAAACCCTTTTGCAGACGATGCTGGAAGCAATCGAACGGTCTAAAGGGACGGCGCAATGGCGGGAAGAAAACGGAAGATTCATACCACATCCGGCTACATGGATCAATCAGCGGAGATGGGAAGATGAAGTAAAGGGAGGGACGGGCAATGCAGGATATGGAAGCGGTAGTCAAGCACCTGATGGAAAAATACGGTCAGCATACAGTTTCCTCGATGCCGAAAGCGTATAAATGCGAAAAATGCAAGGATACCGGCTGGCTGGATATGGGAAATTATACCGTTGCAAAATGTTCCTGCCGCCTTGCCAGGGAAGCGGAAGAACGGATGCGGAGAAGCGGACTTGCGGAAGCCCTGGACACCCAGACCTTTGACAGCTTCCAGATTCGGACGGAAGTTCAACGGAGAATTAAGGAAACCGCAGAAAGATATCTTTCTGACCTTCTGGGGAATCCGAAAAGCCCCCGCAGGCCGTGGCTTTATATCGGCGGGAACCCGGGAAGCGGAAAAACGCATATCTGTACGGCGGTATGCGGCGAACTGCTGAAAAAAAATATCGGAGTTCGGTATATGCAATGGCTGGACGTTTCCCGGAAGTTGAAAGCATCTGTGAATGATGACGATTTCGAGGATGAGGTTGCGGATTATATCAACGTTTCTGTTCTGTATATTGACGATTTACTGAAACAGAAGTATTCCCCAAACCCCGTTTTTTCGGAAGCGGATATCAAGATTGCGTTCACGATCCTCAATGCCAGGTATATCCAGAATAAACCGACAATCATTTCATCTGAATGGGATCTGATAAACCAGCTTTTGCCGGCTGATGAAGGGGTGTTTTCCCGGGTCTATGAAAGATCGAAGGGGCACTGGCTGACGATTGAACGGACACCGGAAAACAATTTCCGGCTGGCGGTATAAGGAGGACGGAATGAACAAGTATCACGCCAGAAAATGGGAACTGGGTGGAATGACGTTCGACAGTCAGAAGGAGGCCCGGAGATGGCAGGAATTGCGGTATCTGCTCCGGGCGGGGGTTATCTCCTGCCTGGAACGGCAGACCCCGTTTGAACTGATTCCGGCGCAGAAGGACGAATCCGGAAAGCTGCTGGAAAGGGCGGTCACGTACAGGGCAGATTTCACGTATCGGGATGAACGTGGAAATTATATTGTGGAAGATGTGAAGAGTGAGGCAACCAGAACCCGGGAATACATTATCAAGCGGAAATTGATGTTGAGGGTTTACGGCATCAGGATCAGGGAGGTATGAAATGCGAAGGGCTAAATCAAGCCGTGAAATGCGCCGGCAGAAACAACGACAGGACAGGAACACGTTGGCAGAAATCCGGCTGACCCCACAGGAAGAACTGCGGCTGAAGTTCTTCCGGAACGGGATCACCGAAAAGGATGTGCAAAAGGCGTATGAAAAAGGGACGCAGGACGGACGGAGGTTTGCAGAGGATTTCGCTTTCCATACGATCTATGCTGCATTCCTTATCACCATGATTGATAAGCACGGAATGGATGCAGATGAAGCCGTTGATCTTCTGATTGAAATGGATCATCAAGTGGTTGTTTGCGTAGAAGATCAGGAATTGGTAAATGAAGCCTATGAAAAGACCGGCGTTGAACTGCATTGGGATGATGCGGTTGGACGGATAGAAAGAAAGGGGTAAAAGAAATGCAGTCATTAACAATTATCGGAAACCTGACCCGTGACCCGGAAACCCGGATAACGACAAGCGGAAGCACGGTTTGTTCCTTCACCGTGGCGGTAAACCGCCGGAAAAAGGTATCCGGACAGCCGGATACGGATTTCTTCCGGGTATCTGCCTGGAATAAGCTGGGCGAAAACTGCCAGAAATTTCTGGCGAAAGGCCGGAAGGTCTGCGTTGTTGGATCGGTTACGGCTCACGCCTACACGACGCAGGACGGGAAAGCGGCGGCAAGCCTTGAAGTGATGGCGAATGACGTTGAGTTCCTTTCATCGAAGGGGGAAGCGGAAAGCAATTCCGCAACGGATGAAAACGGATATACACAGGTTGAAACGGACGATCTGCCGTGGGGGACTCGATAATGGATATCAAAGAAAAGGTTCCTGTTTGCGAACTGCTGGCTGGTCTTGCGGAAGAATGTTCCGAACTGGCGCAGGCCGCTTTGAAACTGCGGCGGTGCTATGACGGAACGAACCCGACACCGGCAGACCCGGATAACCAGTATGAATGCCTGCTTGAGGAAATCGGGGACGTGGAACTGTATCTGGATCAGCTTTCGATCAATCGGGCGGTCATCCTGGATTATAAAGCAATGAAGCTGGATCGTTGGAAAAAGCGGTTGGGAGGAACAGAAAAATGACTAAACGGAAGGATAACCCCGCAAAGGCGTTTTTAAGGCGGTATATTGCCCTTTCAGGACGTGTGGATGCGCTTTCCCTTGCGATTAGTCAGGCGATGGAAAGAGCCTTTAATACAGGCGTTTCTTTGCGGGAAATAAAGGTCTTGTCATCGCCTGCGGAACACGATCCAATGGCAAGGGACGTTGCAACCGCTGTGGATTCCTGCGAAATCCTTTACAAGTATAAAGGGGAAGCGGAAGCGGCTTTGCGGGATATCCTTTCAGCTATTGATTCCCTGACGGACGAACGGCAGAAGGAAATCCTGACTATGCGGTATGTAGCCGGGATGGGGTTCAGCGATATAAAGGAGAAAATCCATTACGAAGATACCCAGATGTATGTTATTCACGGCAGGGCATTGGTGGAAATCAATAAATGGCTGGATCAGAATCAAATAGCCGCTAAAGCTGTTTAAGCAGGCCGAGAAGCCTGCGGAAGATCATGCCAGGGGAATTTACCGGGGAACCGGCAGAAGCGGCGAGAACAGGCAAAGAACAGGAAAGAAGGGCTAATAACATGGCAATGGAAGATTCACGGAAAAGCGGAAAGCGGTGGAACAATTGGAGAAGCGATATGCGACCAATGCGGGGAATCTACTTATGCAACGGCGGTTAAAGGCGATTTGAATTACTGCCCGAATTGTGGAGCAAAGATGACGGAAGGTTGGTGAAGTGAAATGGACGTTCAAATTCATGAATGTCATCGAAACAATCTATGTTTTGAGTGTGATGATAAAAAGTGTTTGCACGCAGGAGAACTGATTGCTGATTGCCCGTTTTGGAAGTGCAACAGGGAATGTGATCAGTTTGAGGATTGCGAATCCTGTGAACCTTTGAAACAGATCCATAAGGAATGTAGGTGAAGTGGAATGATACTTAAATATTTTGTTATACAACGGCTTGATGACGGCAAGTGGACAAACTGCTCATGTAAATATTTTCTTCAGGGCATAAAAGGTGCCTTGAGACAATACAACTATGAAAAACTCAAGAATCCACATCTGATACTACGCATCGTATGGAGCAAAGAGGATGTGAAGTGGGAATGAAAGTGCGAACAGCAAAGAAACGGATTCACCGTCATATCAGCTGGTTTGCCAGACATAAGATTCCGAAAGCCTTTGCGAACGGGAAAGATAGACGGGCGTGGGTTAAGGAAATTAGCGATTATCATATTATGAAAATAAAAAGGCGGCGAAGGAAAAATGAAAAGCTTTGAAGAAATCCTGGCAGATAAGCGGTTTCAAGGAAAGGAAAAGACGATTGATGGCGGTTCCGGTTGGGTGACCATCCGGGGAAAGACGTTGGGCGTGATTTATTCGAACGGCTGCGGCTGGGATCATGTATCTGTCAGTACACCGAACCGATGCCCGACATGGGACGAAATGTGTATTATCAAGGATATGTTCTTCCGGGAGGACGAATGCTGTGTAGAATATCACCCAAGGAAGCAGGATTATGTGAATGTGCATAACTACTGTTTGCATATATGGAAACCGCAGAATGTAGAAATTCCGACCCCGCCGAAATTCTTTGTATAACAGCGGAGTAAAACGGAGTAAAAATTATGATATCATTATACTGCCCCACAGGGGCAGAAAAAACGATCATTCACGCATTGGAGGCATACTGTGTCTATGAATGAAAAATGTTGGATTTGCGGAGCGGATGTCTATTCAAGTTATGAGTCTACCGATGTAATGTCAGGGAGATTCTGCCGGGTTCATTGGAATGAGCATTGCAAGTCATACAGGAAAACGGTAGATGAATATCTGAAGTTGAAAACGGCGGTCATGTTTGAACGGGCTATGCGGAAAATTGATAATTCCGGTATATCCATGACGGATATTAAACGGGAAGCGCAAGCAGTCCAGAAACATTCGATTGACTGTCCAGAATCCTACAAAAGCTCAGATGAAATGATAGCGGCTGTTATTATGTTGAAAGCCGGATATGATTTTGAGCTGAATTACAAGATCGGGAAATACATTGTTGATATGTATCTGCCGGATTTGAAGCTGATAGTCGAGGTTGACGGAGATCGGCACGAACACCGCTGTTTATACGATAGCAAACGGGATGTTGAAATCCGAAAGCAACTTGGCGAAGAATGGGAAATAATCCGGATTCCTACACAGTATATTGAACAGAATCCGGCGAAACTTCCTGATGCTGTTCTGGCCTTGGCGAAGCAGAAAAGAAGCATCAGGAAGAAGAACGGCGGCTTTCTTCCGCAGAATTACTCAAAGCGTGAAAAAGCCTTATACAGAAAAGCTATGGTATCCGAAATAGCGAATGTTTCGGTATAGCATAGATGTTTTCCTCCTTGACCTGCACCGGAAGTGGGCGTGGCTTCCGGTGCTTTCTTATGCTCACAATTTACGGTGTCCATTCGGGGTAGACCTTCCTCCGGGTGAAGGGAATCAGCGATAAAGATGGCGGGGCGGCTGATGTTATTTTAGAAGGTCATGAAAGGAAGGTCAAAGCATGGAAAAATTGCAGATCGTATATCTGCCGCCGGGGGAACTGAAACCATACGAAAAGAACGCCCGGCCTTCCTGCTTATATGTTCCCCTTTACATGGTGATAATATGGTGATATAATCACCACAGAAAGGGGGTTTTTACATGAGCGACATTATGAACGATTACACGCTATATTGTCACCTTTTCCCGAATGGAAAGCGATATATCGGAATAACACGCACTTCACCGGAAAAACGATGGTCTGATGGCAAAGGGTACAAGGAACAACAGAAGATGTCCCGTGCGATTGAAAAATATGGATGGGATAATATTGAACACCAGATAATAACTGATGGATTAACACGGGAACAGGCTGAACGGCTTGAAATGTACCTGATAGATGCACTTGATACCATCGAGTGCGGCTATAACGCAACAATAGGCGGCAACAGGG
>Ga0310691_10002158_pt1 | contig 27101 bp, 26 predicted proteins | sample 176DNAGHGlowgp2_FD_203887 | JGI IMG/M metagenome (GOLD analysis project Ga0310691, IMG submission 203887) | Sheep rumen microbial communities from Palmerston North, Manawatu-Wanganui, New Zealand - 1766 DNA GHGlow gp2 (v2) (version 2) | ecosystem: Host-associated > Mammals > Digestive system >... | reverse complement strand
ATGCTGCAGAAAAGACTATATCACGGTTAGAAATCTATGCCGTTAGAAGCGGAAACTCATGCCGTTCACTCCGGAATGGCCATGCCGCCGTTAGCGGAATCGGCGTTCCGTCGAAGCGGAATTTGCAATAGTGAATGGTTTCCACAATCTCTTTCGGAAAATCCCAGCTGCCGACAATAGGCGCATTAGATGGTTCTTCGACTTCAAGCTCTTGATGAATCTCTTTGTCCTGGTACCAGGGGATCAGCGGAGCTTTCGTAATGATGGTCAGATCGCCCTTTTTCGTTTCCTTCTTAAACGGGAGCGCACATAGGCAGAGAAGAACCGCTAAAGTAACTCCCACAGCGGTGATGATCGCCGGAAGCTTGCTTTTCTTACCATTCGAATCCATATCCATTCCTCCTCCCCGAACTACTTTCACTATATCACAGATTCCCTCCCAAATCGAGAAGGAAAGCAGGGGGAAGGGAGAGAGTAAGCGGGATGGGAAGCGGAGGACGAAGGGAAAGCGGCCGCACAATAGTAAGCTTTTGCTGAGCCTGTTGAAGAGAGCTTACCCTCTTGGTATACTGGTAACAAGAGTAGAAAGAATCGTCATGAGTTGACACGCGTGCAGAAAGGTGGTGTCAATATGTGGTTGTTTGTAATAGTTGTTGTTGTCTTAGCATTCATTCTAGCAAAACCGACTACCAAGATGGGGGTCATGTCTTTCCTGTCCGTTTGGGCAAAATGGCTTAGAAAGTATAAGTAGGCACTATGAAGCGCCTCTTTTTTGGGGTTTTCTCCTCCCATCCCAGTTGAAGAAACGACATCATCAGCATTGGTGTATTCGCCAACAATGTCAAAATACTTGGTTATCGTGCTCTTGCCAGAACCATTAGGTCCGGCAAAGCACAATAGCATGGGTTTTCTTGAAGAGTTATCCAATTTTGACCTGCTTTCCATCGGAATCGACTAGATAGGGTGCCTTTTTATTCTTGTCGTACACGGCCAAGGGCTTTTTACATACTTTAGCTTTTCTCTTTGCGCTACTGACAGCCTGCCTAGCTCTTTTATCCATATCGGCATCATCAGGAGAAAGAATTCCTGATTCTAACAATTTGGCATTAGTAACTCGCTTCTTAGCAACTTTAACTTCCATGTTATCTATCTTCACAACATGCTTAATCACTTTTTTTTCTTCATCACTCATGAATCAGTACTCCTTTCTACTTCTCACATTTTACCTCATTTTCTGCTCATTTGCACTCATGTTTCCACATCCATGCTTCCCGTTGTTCTTACCATCCGGCTTCTTTCTCTTCTCCACATGGATATTCTTGTTGAACTCACTGATGTTGATTTCCTTACGTACCTTTCGCATCCCGTCGAAAACAACATGTTCCACTTTTTTCTTTGCCATTTTCATTCTCCCCGGTTAGACATCATACCGATACGACTTATAGAAAACAGAGAAAAGGTCATTTTCTTTACGTACCCGGAAGGCCAGGTCTCTGCTGTCATGGCTATACTGGAATGTCCCGTCCTCGTCGTTTCTATGGATAAAGGGCTTATTCCCGGACGTGATCTGCATAAGTGCCTGAGAAAGAGCCGCCCGATTCGCCTCGATCATATCCTTTGCATCTATAATATGCACACATCGCCACATGGCATATTCGATATTGCAGCGGATCACTTCGTTGAGATCCGTATCCTCTTCGATCTCCTTGTTCTTCAGAAAATCATCCAGATATTTCTCGATGACCTCGTGAAAAAGAAATCGCTCCAGCTCTGCCAAGTTACTGAATTCCTTGGAGAAGATCTCGCCGGATTGTGTTTTTCTTAGCATGGTGCAGTACCCGAAAAGGTCCGAGGACTTCGTTATTGTCAACTCGCCCACAGCCAGTTTTTCAGGATCGTCTCCAATTGGGATCGCCTCATTAAAGCGGGGAATCTTCGGATAATCCATGAGGATCTTGGCCCAGTCGACATTAAGCTGCGCTCTTATCCTGGAAAACATACAATCTTCAGGCATTTTCTGATACTCGTCGATCTTCTTCTGCACCTCAGGGGAGAGGACCGTGCTTCTCGGCTCTTCCTGATTTAGAGAAGCAGGGGAGGCCGCAGCATTCTGCTCAAGCTGGCGCATTTCTGTTCGGCCACAGAGCGTACATACATAACTGTTGGTAAAATGATCGAAAACCATCTCTTCTCCGCATGAGGAGCACTTCATCACGTCAGGCATCGTTCTTGTTTCCTCCAGTCAGTTCTTCCAGAATCCGTGAAGGTTGCAGTATCACTTCCATACGAAAATCTCCCGGATCAGTGGTTGTCTAGTTTCAATTATAGCATTGCATAAAGAACACTAGCATCCGCGCTATATAATTCTATCTCTCGGTGATTTCAGCAAGACGGCTCAGCGCCGCGATAAACCACGCCCGGTTTTCCGCATCCAGGCAATCCGAACTTTCCGACCAATGCGTGATATATCGCCAATAGGAAAAGATCTCCGAGGCCAGTAAATCCACATCGCTTATTCTGTCCCGGATCGCCTGAAATGCATCGGCGCTCTTTGTGGCATCCACTCCGTATTTCTCGATGAAGTTTTCTCCACAATCCATCCGTATTCCTAGCGAAAAGCACTCGTCTGCGTAGGTTTTGCTGACGTCATCTTCCGTTGTGTCCTCGCTTCTGTATAGTTCCAGGTATTTCAGGGCGAGCGCGTGCACACGGCAGCACCACTCCTTATGGGACATGGTTTCATCTCTTGCTTTCGGGTTGTCTCGATTGCTCATAGATTTAAGTAACTGGTCAGCTCTTCCAGAATCCGTGAAGGTTGCAGTATGCATATGCCCCCAGGATCTCGACGCCATTTAATACTGCAAAGACGGCACGTGGTTCGTCACCGGGATGAAGCTCGGCGATCTGAACACCGGCTGTGGTCTCCAGGATCACATGAGAAATATAATGCTCTTCGGTCATAGGATGTGCTGTCGATCCGACCAGAACAGAGATAAATCCGTCGTCCTGACGGATCACCGGTACGTGTTTCTCTAAAGAGGCATCGACTGAACCGGGAACCAGTTCCGTCATCTTCGCACCGCAGCAAACGACCGGTACACCGGAATCTACAAGCTTAATGATGATATTTCCACACGTCTCACAACGATACAATTTCACTTCCATACGAAAACCTCCCGAATCAGTAATATTGTAATATATTTTCAAACAAAGATTTCTTTTTGAATCTTCACAAGATCATCTCGTATTTCAGTCATTTCCTTTGCCATTGAATTATTAGCAGAGATAACACTTTGGACTTTGTTCCGATTCTGCTGGACTTGAGACGAAATCTCATCATAGATGTCATACATGCCTTTTAATTCCTCTGTATATGATTTCTCAAGGTCATCAGCCACATCAATAAAGTACTGTCTGTATTCCAACTGCCCCTTTTGTATCTCTTTGGCTCTAATATTATCATCAACAGTTTCCTTAACGTTATACAAAAAGCCTAAAACGCTGATAACTGGACCGGCACACTTTGCGACGTTGCCGACATTCTTTGCGATGTTCGCTGATTGCCAGGGTTTAAATTTGTATCCCAAAAACTTACCTGCTTTATAAGTGAACTGTTGTAATGCAGACCCTGAAGCTTCAGAAGCTTTTATGAAGAAACCAGCAGACTGCGTACCAGTCTTAGTAGCTAGACTAATAGTTTTTCCAGTTATTCCTTCGATTATATTCTTAATTGACTCTATTTGAATCCGAGCAACTCTTACTTCCTGTTTTTCAAATAGACTCTTCTTTTCAGAGTATGAACCTTCTATCGAATTAAGAAAATAACTAGCGGGTTGGCTATATAAAACATTTTCCACCTCTTCATTAAGCGTTTGAACATTGCTGTCACAAAGCTGAGAAAGCTCGCTATTAATGCTTTCACATGTAGAAGATATGAGTTCGTTAAAATCATCCTCTGAAAAAGCAATTTCCTTTACACCATAATCCCTTGAAAGCGCATATCCCTTCTCTTTAATGGCTTTTAACTCGGCCTTTATAATTCTCCTCGAATCTATCTGGAATTGACTTCTCTGCTGATCTATTCGTTTTTCAATTCTTGAAAGCAAGGCACTAAAAGCTCTATCCTTGTCGTCATCAAGAACCTTTTGATCCATTTCGTCAATAGAACTCTTGAGAATCTTCACAGGTGTATCAAGGCGCCCCAAAATACCTTTGTTTTTTATAAACGCATTTAGTTGAATGACAAAATCTTCAAAGTGACTAAAATCAATTAGAGTTTGATCATTTTCTCGAATGCCATCTTTATAGTCTTTTGCATCAACAAAACTATTGTAGAATTCGTTTATTGAATGGGGCATCAGAGCTTTATTCAAAGTGGTTTTATAATTTGTAACCAAATCATCATAGACGCCAGCTTCTTTAGACATCTTATTGATAACTAAAAACATTTTTCCAGCATAGCCTATCTCAAAGGCCCATCTTTCGAAATCGACCTTAGTATATTGATTAAACAAATCGCTAGTGATGCTGTAGATTAGAAGATCAGAAGTTTTGATCGCCTCTATAGTCCTATTATCGTGTTCAGTATTACCTGAATATAAGCCGGGGGTATCAGTCAAGATAACATTATTCCAAGAATAGTCACAAACATATGCAGTTGCAACATCAGAATCTATCTTAATCGAATCATCTGAGGTTAAAGCAGAAATGATAGTGGATTTTCCGGCATCATATTGTCCTATAAAAACAATACGAATTGTATTGTTTTCAGATATATTCTCAAGCGCTGACTTTAATCTTTCAGCTTCATCAGAATATCCATTATCGATATATAGTTCCAATAATCTCCTTTTGGAAAGAGCGATTCTTTTCTCAATTTCACCGACCATAAAACTGTTGCTATTGTTCATGCTACACCTCCTCAGATGAATTCTATTTTATCTGTTAATATACCTTCAAGCTGTTCAGCATTAGTTGTTTTATAACGTTTTGACACGCTAATTCGCATGAGACCTTTAAAATTTCTATCTACAAGTTTAATAGTATCATTAACTAACTTCCTTGACATCTTTTCGTAGTGATTGTTTAGAAATTGAACTATTCTCCATGCGAATACTTTATTCAGCCACTCTATATGTACCAAATAACCATTGCTCATTTTGCTGGATTGAATGCACATTTCGTTTAACCCAGAAATCAAATCCGAGTATACCTTATCGACGTTGCTTATCTGTTTGTTGAGTTCCTCTGCAACTTGTTCGCCTACTTTATTAGTTTGTTTATCAAGGTTATCTAGTATATTTTTTCTTATTGATTGATGTATCTTATTAATTGCCTTTTGACGTCTTTTTTCTTTAGATGAAAAGAGAGACGAAGCAAGTTCAGTAAGAATACCAGCTATAGAAAACACCCATCCTACTGGGTTGGTAGTGCCAAGTACAACTAAGATAATTGCCCCGGCAACACTTAGTGCGCCACCAGTTAATCTAACGATGCTTTTGAAATCAATCTGCAATGGAACCTTGATGTTAGGTAATGTGAACTCATTCTTCATTTTGAAATAGAGATCTTCGAAGAGTTCTTGCACAACACTATCAGCTTTCGAAACAAACATACTGCACTCCTGGCTTATTTCAGAAGTGAGATTTTCCTCAAATTCTATTTCCTTAAGATACTGTGTCCATTTTTCGGGTATATTTTTCTGATTATATACTTTTTCTGCAAAGTCTAATGCATCAATATTAGCTAAGTCTAACAATCTTAGCCTATATGTCTTTTTTACTGCACCAACTGTATTGTTACGCTCCTTCTTGAGCATGTCGATGTTTTTTATTCTAGACTGTTCAAGGTAGTCGATATGTCGTCTAATCGGCTGAATAGCCATATCAATAATATCCTTGGATTGTTTGAATATTTGAACAGCTTCGTCTAGTATGGTCTGAGATCTCTTAATTGTTCCAGAGTATATAATCCAGTTTTTGAGTAGATTAACAAATGCCTCTACATTGGAGCTTCTCCAAAGAACAGCTTTATCATCGGCATATTCCTTTTGGAAAGACATCAGGGCGGCAAGTAAAAAAACTGGGTACACGCTAACACGTTCTTTATAACCTTTGCTTTCAGCATATCTCTTTATCCGATCAATATGTCCTTGAATATTCGACTCTCCTGCGTCAAGTCGCCATCTGTTGGGATCAGCCAAAAAACGTCTGTATTTTACATCTTTCGTCTTTTCATCTTTGGTAATGTTCTCTTTGTGATTCAACAAAATAATGATTGGCTTGTTCAACTTCGCAACTTTGTCCATTAAATCAAGAACATCCTTGAGTATGCTATCATCAACTACAACCAAGCAAACTACATCGGATTCGCCCAAAACACTTTGTGCTATTTCCTCATCAGTTCTACCAGCAGCCTCGGCCGAACCTATTCCTGGAGTGTCTATCAACCTTACAAGATTCCATTGATAAACTCTATTGTATCTAGTAGTTCTTTGCTTTCCGACTCCAATCTTGTCATAGCCCTGATTGGTTAGGATAGCGAAGAGCGTGCTTTTACCGGCTTTTGTTCTTCCGAGAAGAGATATGGTGAAATCTGGAATAGTTCTCTTTTTTTGTGATAACGAGATTTCAGCTTTTTTAGTCTGCTCAACAACATTTGCGTTAACTGCTTCAAGATAAGTCTTAACTATCGAAGCTACCTCGGCAGAAATTTCAGTCTCTTGTGATAGACTCTTTTTGTATCTTTCAAGAGAATCCATACATAGGATATTATTGTTAATTATTTCTTTATAGCATGGATGCACTACTCCATAATCTTCTTTTGCAATATCGGCACATCTTTGAATTATTCTCTTATAAGCAGTATCATCTGCAGGCTCTTCAATAAGTTTTCTTCCACAAAATTTGCTCCATAAACGTACCAAAGCATCTTTGAATAATTTGAATTTGCGCTTTGGAGGCATATTAGTATTAGTAAAAAGCAAATTATGCTCATTTCTATACGCTAAGGCATTTTCATGAGCTTCTTTCTCGAGTTCATCCTTTCTCCCAATACTAATTTTTGATTTGGCAAACACTTCAGATAAAAGATATTTTTCTTTGTCATCAATCACATTATCTAATTGCGACAATACCAGCATCATATGGTAAATATCCTCTTGGATTTGAACATTTTCATCTGCAAAAGCATCGAGAGCGGAAGAATACTCAATTGCTGAATCATTACCATCAATAATATCAGTCAGAACGGATTCTTCTATTGATACTCCAATTGAATCTAAATTGATAACCAAAGCATCCAACTGATACTTATGTACTTGTTGGTTGATTACAATCAAATAACCTAGTACTCCTAGGGCTATCGGATTATTAGGAACTGACCGCAAACAATACTTCATATCACACCTTGTTGCAAGAGGCTTCAAGCCGTATACTGATTTAACCCAAGATCCTTCCTATATGACTTATTATATCATTGCACATTGGATGGAAAGAATTATATTGATAATACAATACTATAGACATCATAGTTCTGTGAGTATTCCTTATTTATGTGTCGATTAACTAACTTTTCAAGTTTTCATGCAAATTGATGTTTTTTTCTTTGCCTGTTCTACGAAAAACAGTCAAAGAATTCTCTATTCATAAGTGTAGAACCCTTTTATAGACAATTCTTGTTGAACTATCTCTTTGTCTTTGCTCGTCAAACCATAGAATTCACAATATACCTCTTCGGCATTTCCCAAAAGATTAGATATTTTCTTGTTAAACTGTGCTATCTGTACATTGGATTCAAACCCTTCGTCAACAAATTTATCGACAAAATCGTATTCCATTTTTATTATCTCTTTCGTGATTTGTATGATCCTCTGGCGATCTCTAATCGATAAGTCAGGATACCAAAGATTACTAAATACTTTTTTGGGAAATGCGGTTATCGAATGATAGTTCCATAACAAATCCCAAGCGAAAACGTTCGATTTCATCCAGCTCAACAAAACCAACAAGGAATCTGTATCCTGGTTTTTGCTCTGAACGATTAACGAATCTTCCTGACACAAATATGACCATTCCGGCTTATTGCAGTAATAGCAACCGCCTTGCAAGGTAATTATTATTCCAGCTCCTTGAACAGTATGGGGAATCATTTCAACATTCTCCTCGCTGTTCTCATCGTAGAATATCTGTTCATCCCATATTGGAGCAGATAAGCGCAAATAAGAATCATCTAGCGTCATGTTATAAGATGGAGCAACATTAATATCTCCTTCTTTTGCCCCCAGTGTACTAGGTGACACCCTTACACCATTTGGAACGGTTTCTTTAACATGCACAACGCTGAAATCATCCATAATCCGCTTACCTTTATTCATGGAAGAAAAATGCAACTTGGACTTTTCAGGGTATTTCGAGCATAGTTTTGCTAAACGTGCTAAGAAATCGTATGTCATCAAGAAGTAGTTTGGATAAGCAGCAGTTATGTTTTCTATGCTATTAACCGAGATAAGAACAACATCCTCCCTATTCTTTTTCTTTTCCTTTTCCAATTCTTGATATGCAGTAGTTGCTCGCTCTACATTGTCTTTCTCGAAGGGAAGAATTCTAATCGTATGTTCGATTCGATTAATGATTAACAAGTAATACCCATATTTATCATCGTCTTTTCTGTTTGTGTCAATTAGTTGAAGTGCTTGATTATACGTGGCAAGTTTATCTCTGATGTGCTCTAATCTATCAATTTCATAGATTTCTTCGATGATAACTTCTTCATTGTTATCAACTCCTTCAACAACTGGCGTTTTTTCGGAAATAGAGAACAGAGCGGAAACCAACTTGAAAAATCTCATATATTCGGTTTTCCCAGTTCCGGCCTTTAACGTTTCTTCGGAAATGATATCCATCATCTCAACTGCCGTTGCCCAAACATGTTCAAGTTTCGTGCGAATCTGTATCTCTATTAGCATGTTGTCGAACAAAGGTGTTTCTGTGCAATGAAACTTCACTACTATATGATGACTTCTATAACCGGAAACCGATCTTGGACGCTCTATATAATTATATTCTTTAACTATTTCATGTCCGTGTTTTATTAAATCTTCCTTGATTTTTCCGACATAAATGAACACCTTATCAAGTTCATCAACAACTACTCTACAGCCTCCTAAATCTTGCATCCTAAACAGGCCTGTGTTTTCAGTTCGTTTGAGCTTCCCTATGATAGAATCCAATCGTTTCAAACGATGTACTACAAAAGAATTCTCGTCATCTCGGATCACCTCACTAACAATACCAGAGATTACATCTAGAGCATAAGCATGAGAAGCTCTCCAATTATCCACAACAGGCAAATACTCCATGAACTCGGGACTTCCCTCATCATTATTTGATATTACTTTGCCTGCTTTTACTATTTTGCTTCTTGAATACTGTGGTAATTCATATCTTTCATTAAACATATTAGTCTCCTCATACACTCAAATTAGATACTAGCATTTACAGCGTACTTTTAAGTTTCGATTTCATTATACTTCTTTCTGTTACGCCTAGTCCATTCTACAGGAAACTTGGCTTCATTCTGATCCATCTTCATATTCATGATTTAATCTTCGTTGACGCCAAGTGTATCAAGCAGATTCCGACAATACGCCAGTATATCGGCTAGTTCTTCTTTCACTTGCTGCAAATCATAATCTGTAATACTACACATTTCGACCAGCACACTCGGCAATACAATATGTAGTAACAAAAGTTACCGCACAACACAACATATTGTGAAAACCATTGAAACAAGTGCGATAGCGTGATATAATAAAGACAAATTCAAAAGGCTCTTGTTTGCTGATGATTTCCGCAAACCGAACCTGGAATTAAAAAGGAGACTTATTGCACTATCAATAGGTCCCCTGAAGAAAATACGGATGGTGCCACCACCCATATAACAGTTCTATTGTACATCGTAAAAATGTGCAAGACAAGTGTGGTGCCCTCCGAGAAAGGAGGACTATTATGGTTAAACCAATAAAGCCTGGAACGGATAATCAAGTACCAGGCAAATATGTAGAGGTTGGACCTCATGGTGGGAAAGTCATTAAGCCGAAAGTTGTTCATATTGATCCAGGCGATAGACTTCCGCCGACTTCGAAACCAGGTAATTGTTGGGAGAAACGCTGATTACTTGAGTAATGTCGATAGAGCAGGAATGCCGTATATACGGCATTCCTGCTTGAATTCCACAAATAAATATGTGTATTCAGTATCTGGATACTCAAAGATATATCAGCATGATTTAGTATCATTTGATAACATGTCCTTGGCGATTGAATAACAGTGTTACAAAGTCTTCTATATCAGTAGTTCTCTAGTTGCTGTGCTTCGCGTTCCAATTGATCAAGCCAAGCTTGCAACAGATTATTCTGCAACACATATCCGAAATAATAAAACTGATTAGCTAGTTCCTTTGATAAACGTCTGTATTCCTTTGCATCCTCTGGTCTATTCTTCTTGCTCACAAACAGCGAGAAATGATTATCATCTTCTATTTTTGCTATGCGATTAAAACTTCTTGAAGAAAAATGAATAAACTCACATGTTAACTGATATAGTTGATATACTGGCAATTTCAAGTATTCGCCTAGTCGCTCACACATATACTTATCATCGAGTTTACGATTTCTTTTATCTTTGAGCCGGTGCACCTCCATATGTTCGTATAATACATTTTTGCAGAAGTCACTACTGTTTTCTACTAAACTCAAAGCAAAAGTTCTCATGACGCAATCCATTTGTATTCGAGTAAGAACTGCCATTACATCTATATTCTTAGTTCTATATGCGAACAGAAAAGGATCAATGAGTTTTAACGACTTGTCAACGACAGACATGAAATACATGTCTTCTATTCTCAATTCCTTCATTGTGATAAGCAATTCACGAGCTGTGAATTCTAAGCCGTTTATTGCATCGCGTATTTCTTTATCGGTCTTAAGATACATTTCACCCCCTTGCATGAATGCATGCGGCGATTCTTCGGGATTTCTTTCAGTCTTTTTCCTCAGGTTTTCTTCTCTTACCATACAGTTCCTCACAATTAATGGAATCTACTATATTTTCTACGATACAGTTGCGACAATAACACTCCTATTGCCAGACAGGGCTATCATCCGTTATTATTCCTTCTGCTGCCATTCTTCCTATCTTTTTAAGTGTATTCATATCCTCTCTGTCAATTCTTTTCACAGAATAAGTACCAGTAGAAAAATCATAGATATCGATACCTGACCAATGTATAAGTGCAACAAAACTAAACTGTCCACCATTTATTTCTTCCAGCCATTTCCCCCATTCCGAATCAGAAAAAAAGAACATGGGAATATCTATAAGAATAGCAATCCCAACATGTCTGAACTTTTTATGGTATTGATCCACCTTCTTCAGTTTTTTCTGAAAGGCGGCTATAACATTAGCCTTGTCACTATCCGGAGTAGTAACAGGATATCCCGTCGATATCTCGTCCCTTGTTCCGCCACAGTTCACGATTTTTCTACGACAGGTTTCACGGTCCTTCTCCGTTTTGGCACGAGAGTACTTAATACTTTCTCCTGTAATCTGTTCGTCTCGCGAAGAGAATCCAGATGTTATTTCTATACCCAAATCTGCTTCCTGATCTTGCAAATCCGGGGCTTCAGATTTACAAAGATTTGCAAATCTTTCTGGGAAAGAATACTTCAAAATTGCTAGCGCAGAATACTCTCTTGAAGTTTTAATCATTTCCTGAGGTAATGGTGAATAGACCTTATAATTCCGTATCTCATCAGTAAAGTTCATATAGACACCTCATATAGTCAGCCATAATGTCTCTAAGAATCATCACGTCATCTTTACTCTGCATGTTCAATCACCTTCGGTGAATGCGGACTGTAAGCTTCGTTTCCATTCGTACTGTTCACCTGATCTACGGGTAGGGAAGTCATCGCTAGATTTCTATCTTCTACTTCTACTGTAAGAACATAGTAGAAATCAGAATGGTGCTGCTCTTCAGTGGTTGCATATCCGAGTGCCTGTAGCTGTTTCACAAGGTCTTCTTTCGACACCAACTCGTTTGATTCAACGCTACAAATGAACGGTTCCAATTCATATGTCTCTGTTGCATGTATATCATTCTTGTAGAATCGAATATGTTTGGCATTGAATAAATCTGCATGATGAGAGTATACATGGCCTTCTTTAATCGCATAGAAATAAAACAAGAACTTTCTGCCGGCAATAAGCAGATTGTTGGCTGAAAGGAATTTGTAGTAATCGGTTGGCTTGTCCGCACGAAGATATCCTAGGATACACAAGTTATCATTTCTGGCAAATCGGTCGGTCTTCTTCTGCATCTTCGGCTCACGAACAACCATTTCTCTATACATACTCATTCGTCCGAGGCGCGATGCTTTTTGCCGTTTGACTTCTATGATGTCCTTTATGAACTGCCGAACAACAGAGCGACTTTCTTCACGGATGCTCGGTCTGAAAGAAAAAGCACCTACACCTAGAAGAAGTTCATCATAAAGTTTAAATGTCGTTTTTCTTCTGCCTTTTCCAGGATAAAGGACATAACTACCAACCGTTCTCCGAATTGCATCGTTATACGTATGCATCTTCAGAAGATCTCCGCGCTTATAAGTATTTACTATAGAGTCTTGCTTTTCATCAGCTATCTCGGTTTGAATCTTCTCATCATTAACAGACCCAATCAAATCCTCAATCTTATCAATACGATATTTTGCATCAAAATGAATAAAGCTGACTGTACCATCTTTTACAGCGCTTTCCTCATCAGCATACGAACTCGGAAAGACTGCGATAGTATAGTCCGGCCGGAACTGCCTGGAATAGGATCCTATATATCCAGTTTTTTCGAAATTCTGCGGCATAAAAGTTCTGTTGTAATACAGATTTAGTTTTATTCCTTCATTCACCAGTACAAATGCTTGTGAAGACTCCGTCCCCTCTTTCAAAGATAGGGAAATCCCTCCATTATCTGTTATGAACGGCGAATCGTTTGTTTTCAGTTCCACACAACCTTCGATAGAATGAACAATGCTATACAGTTCGAAGAATAGCCAGTATTCATATAGCAGCGCAACATTCTTGGATTCACCCTTGTATACATCATCCTGGCCTTCCCAATTCAACTGAAGTGCCAGATCTATCATGGAGAATGCGGCAAACACTTGTGAGTAACCCTCTCGTTTAAGAAGAACTTGGTTATTCTGCGGAACCAGATCCAGATCACCAACTTCCCCAAAGAACGAGTCATGAAGGATTGTATCGAACATACTATGCATCGCTTCCGCTTCTTTTACACACTCGGACGCATTTACCTCATCTCGAGTTTTTATCAGTTTCTGACATATCTGATCAAAGCGTTCAAAAGCAAACTTAATTAGCCGGTTTGCCGGTGTGTCAATGGAATCGTATTTGCGCGCGCAAGCTATCTTTTGAGGAAAGCACCTTGCTTTCCCGTCAAGGCCTGTATGCCTTGCCCATTCTTTGCCATAGGAAAACGGGTGAGTATAGAACTTCTTCGAGGGTATACCTGCACCAGCTGGTTTGAATACTTCTTCTACTTCCAGAATACGGTCAGGATTTCTCTTGATCGCTTCAAAAAGAGACATCAAATTATCCGAGAAACAAAACTGCCGAAGAAATATAAACTGTTCAAGTACTGTCTTATTGTCGGACGTTCCTTGTTTGAACAGATTAGCTGTGGAGCCGGTATGTTCAAGCAAGAGCGCAGCACAGTGTTTTGCAATCGCTTCTGTCAATTCGACATAGTCAGTTTCATAATCCATCTTGTCGGGAATAACTTCAAACTCGACGGACTTATCTATGATTTTGAAGTGCATCCGGGATCGTCCAAGATAGTTTATGTATTGAAACGACATAGAATCATTGTCTCTACTGCATTTTAGGAACTTCCCTTCATTAGGGAACACCGGCAATTCAGAAGATTCGGTATCTGATTGAACTTTGAGTCGATATTGTTTGGTTTCAGTTATCCGAATGATATCTTTTCCATCCAATCCCTTCTCGATTGCTAATCCTGATCCGCTTTTCTTTGTGTCAGGAAGGTAATGGTATGCGAAAACACCCTCTATTGGTTCATATGAATTCTCCCAATCGACAGTAGAATACTGACCATCCAGATAAAGACTGATGGTATATGGTTCAGTATTAATTCTGATCGCTGCAAGATTCTTCATAATCAGATGAAACTCACATACTGAGTATTATCAAGTTTCCGTTGCATCTGGCGGACCTTCGTCAAGCTCAAATTATACTGTTTCTCTTCGAAGAGTTTGGCCAACTTTTCAAGCATATCTCCGATTGCGCGTCGATTTCCGTAGATCTTGGGAAGCAGTTTCTGTACAATCTGTTCGTCAACTGTGCTATTCATGTTGTATCCGAATGCATCGGCTATCTCATTTGCAGCATATATATATCTGCAAATCTCCTTAACGGTACGGTATGCAAATTCAAATCCATCTGCTTCAAGAATATCGTATATCTGTCTGAATGCGTCTGCTTCTCCAGTCAGATCCTTCTCGCAACCATTTTTCCGTATTTTGCGTGCTAGAGACATAAATGCCTGAACAGTTTCATCGTCTGCCGTATCAATACTATCGTCGAAATCGTGTTTCGCAAACATTCCAAAGATGCTTTCTTTATCTGGTTTGAACTCAATAACATTTGCTCGATCCAAAACTTTCGGACTGAACATATATGTAGTCTCATCTATATTCACAGTTCCTATCACAAAAAGGTTGTCCGGATAAGTAAACTCTTCTTCGGAATAGTTCTCGATTTTGAATGCCGTTTCCGGGGTTTCCATGTGACTCAAGAAATCAGCAAAGTATCTCTCAACATGACTTAAATTCATTTCATCAAGAATCAGGAAGAATGGATACTCAGGGTGCTTCTTTGCTCTGACAAACAATCTGAGAATGGCTGTGTCAACATATTTACCGGCACCATCATTTCCCATCGGATTAAAATATCCAAGGATAGCTGTATTATCTGTCCAGTCTGCTCCGACAGAAACCAGCTCATAGTTTTTTCCATCTTCTAACTGCACACCCATGTATTTTGCAAATCGTGTTGCTATCCTCGTTTTTCCGGTTCCACTGTTACCTGTAAGAATAGCAAATGGTTTTGCCAGAAGGGAAGTTACAAATCTTCTGGGCACAGGTTCAGTAAACGGGGCGGGAAGTCTGAAGGAAACGGAGTCAGGTTGTTGATCCAAGTATTGCAAAATATCTATCTCCGTGAGAGCTTCATTCAGTTCAGGGCGAATCTTATAGTTATATCCGTCCTTTAGAGATTGTCCTAAAAACATGATTGGCCAATAATAAGCATTTTTCTGCTTGCAAGCTTCAACATTGAAATACTTTACAGCTCGCTGTCCCATCGTTCCAAAAAGATTGCGATAATAATTGAAATTTCGACCAAATGTATCTGCCATCTTTTTACATGAAGCGATTCCACCAATACTGTACATATTTGCCAACAGTGTCATGTATTCTTCCGGCATCAGTTCACGGTGTGAAAGAAAATCCAACCATTGTTCTTTAGTGATTACAACGGCGTATTCCGCCGTTGATGGCCACCATCCTGATTCTTCCGGGAAATCACTTGAAAGATATTTCTCATACAGTGCTACAGCAGCAGAAAAATCTCCGTGTCCATGATCTCTGTTTATATCTTCATATTGAGGAAGTGACATTATCTTTTTCTTAATGACAAGAAACTCCTCAAGTGAATCACAAGAAAGAATTGGTGTTTCCAACTTAATCGAAAACCATTCTTCCGCTCGCTGTAAAGCTTTAATATATCTACTTATTGTGGTTTCTTTGTACTTGTGGTCCGGAAATCTAATCAACCATTCTTCAAAACTGCCATTGGATACCGCCATAGTATAATCTCCTTGTGATCCTTATAAATGCAGGTCTAATAAGTTAACTATAATTCTATCACAATCATGACACTATATGGAGAATTCTCGCTCTTCGTCAGACGTCAGGAACTTACGGATCAAAGAAACAACCTCTTTAGAATACTCCTCAGACTTCATCATTTTTTTTACTGTGCATTCCCACACAACCATATATTTAAAATCGGACTTGAGTATTTCGGTCTTAACAAAAGAATCTCTTTCTGCATTTCGAATAAACTTGTCCTTCCAAAAGTCTTCGCGGCTTTTGGGATTATATGCATATCTACATCTAGGATGATGGTGCCAAAAGCATCCATGTACAAATATAACTGTTTTGTACTTTGGGAAAAACAAATCCGGATGGCCTATGATATTGGAAACATTTTTTCTGTAGCGATATCCTTCTGAAAAGAGTCTCTTTCGCAAGTATATCTCAGGCTTGGTATCACATGAACGGATTCTGGACATATTTTTACTTCTTGCTTCTGAAGATATCGTATCAGCCACTAGCTTATTCCTTCAATCTCTTTTACATAATTAACAAATCGGCTTAAGGTCCAGATTCGATCACGTTTATCCTTTGGATAAGCCGTAATGTATGGTTTAGGAACTACAAGAACTACTTTCTCAGCCATCATTTCATCCATCTGAGCTGATGAAATACCCTGCTGCATCGTGCATAGATACTTATTCTCATCTCTAAGACGATCTGCCTCATTGAGTATCTGACGCCATCTGTCTTTACATGTTGTCTTAGCAGCCAGCGTACATAGTTTGTCCAATGCAAAGCTCATATCATGATATGCTTCTTCGGAAGGGAAAAGAAAGTCTGGTTTTTTATTTCCTTCTGTTATAGCCTGGGCCGTATACTGTATCTTGTTATCATCAAATATGGCCGATAGATGATGCTCCAAGCTTTTACCAGCACGGCTTTTTCTTCTGTTTAAAACCTGGTTTGCCAACGCTATGAATTCATCAACAGATCTGAAGCCACTGGATATCGTATTTCCGTATCTGGAATGTTCAATTTCCTTAAACAAGCGATACTCTGCTTCAGTCCATTGCAATAACGCAGTATCAGGATCCTTAATTGTCAGCATTCTGCTGGCAAATACTTCATAAACAATATTTCTAGCAGCACTGGACATCTCGGCAGAAGTCGGGAAGTCAACCGTCAATCCATCGATGAAAAAACTCATGGAAAGCTTCTCTTTAGCTTCTAACGTTATGGTATCGTGTTGAATAGGACGATTTGTTTCTGCTGGAGTAAGACCAAATGCATCTAAGAAATCCTGAATATCTGCATCTGTATTAAATAGAAAGCCTTGATACTCTTCCGCGTTTTCTTTGATAAAAACAAAAAGAGCGCCTGTGTATTCTGGCCTTAGAAGAGGAAATCCTCGGCCAAACCCCGTTATTCGCAACTCATTTTTGCTTTTATACCATGTAAAGGTGCAATCTGTCTGAAAGTCATCCTGCCATTTGATCTTTCCGGCTTTCTTCAGTATATGGTTTTCCTTGATTTCCTGATCAGTAAAAAGCATGCTTGCTGCTGTTTTCGAAACAAGAATACCACACTGATGCCCACCAGTTTCTCCACTGTCGTTCGCAGAAAGAAATTTGCAATAGGACACTTTATTCTTTAAAACAGCATCTATAGCTTTTATAATCAGTTCATTCATGCCTATACCGCCTTTTCAACTGGCAATGATTTTCCAGCCTTTTTGTCCAGTTCTGTTATTTTTTTACATACTAGTTGTGCAACATTGCACATTAGTGGAACTACAACCGAGTTCCCGAACTGTCGATATGCCTGCGTATCTGAAACAGGAATCTTAAAGTTTTCCGGGAAACCCTGCAACCTCGCACACTCTCTTGGAGTAAGTCTTCTTGGATTCTTTCCCTTTTGTGCAATAAGAATCTCAGAGCCATCCTTGTGATACCGCGCACTTAATGTTCTCGCGATTCCGTTCGGATCAGCAATGCCATATCCAAATCCGTTTCCGGCAGCCCTATGCTTCTCTGCATACCCCTGGAGATAATTCCAAAGTTTATCAGAAAGGGTATATTTGTCATCTACATCTGCTTCTAATATATCTTTCATCAATGGTTTGGGTTCGACTGGTGTAAGATTGAATTCAAAACCTAATTCTGAACCGTATCTCTTACGATCAAACCCGACTATCAAAATTCTTTCTCGATGCTGAGGAACATAATTTTGTCCATCCAGGACTTGGTAAAACACTTCATAATCTAACTCGTCCAGAGATTCCGTAATTACTTTGAAGGTATGTCCTTTGTCGTGGCTACATAGATTCTTTACGTTCTCAAGCATAAACGCCTTTGGGCGTTTGGCTTTCAAAATTCTACAGATATCGAAGAAAAGTGTTCCCTGGGTTTTATCTTCAAATCCGGTTGCACGTCCTAGACTCTGCTTTTTTGACACACCCGCTATGGAAAAGGGTTGACAGGGAAATCCTGCTACTAAAATATCATGATCAGGAATATCATTTTCGTTCACTTTCGTAATATCGCCATCTGGTTGCTCTCCAAAATTTGCAAAATAGGTCTGCTGGCTGTATTTATTCCATTCGTTCGAATAAACGCAATGTCCACCTGCCTTTTCAAAAGCAATCCTCATTCCGCCAATACCGGCAAACAGATCTATAAAAGTAAAATCTGTATTTTCTGGCTTTGAGGCGGCTTTTTGTGATTTGAGGAACTGCATTACAGCAGAAGAAATAGAATCTTGAACCGACGTTCCAGTCTTATCATTGAACTCAATTAAAGCTTCATATATAGAATCATCCAATCTCAGATGCAGTTGTTTAGTCATCCTTCAGCCTCCCGGGAAAAATCATATACCATTTTCTTCCCAATTGTAACAAACGCACGTCCTTATTTCAATACGGCAGGGGCAGATCAAGTTAGAGAAACATCATATCCATATCTCGTTCTGATACATATGCGTAATTGCAATTGATTCTGCTCATTTCAAGTCCCCATAAGTTTGCTTACAGACAGGATATCACTTTATATCTATAGCTCTTCCATCTAGAACTGACATATTAACATCATATTCTATATGTTCAATTCCACGTGGGAGCATTCCGCCAACAAAACTCTCTGGCGTAATTTGAGGGAAGGCATCATCAACATCGTATTCCATTACCTCGTGAAGCTGATACTTTATATTTCTAGCGCTTGCACCAACGCCATATCCCAAAAGAGACAGTTTATTGTTCAGCTCTTCTTTTGTTTCAACTTCCTCATCAATTAGTGAGTCTATAACTTCATTTATCGAAACTCCGTTTTGATTCTCTTCAAATCGGCAGAAGAATAACGATAGTTTCTTTTCTTTTTGCAACTGGAATTGCCCAGATACATGAATGATTTTCTTCATTATATCATTCGGTTAGATAAAGAGTGTAGATTTATGTTCTTTTCCATCAGAAAATGAAGCAGATAAGATACAGGCACGAACTCCGGCGTGTATGCGCGTTGAGAAATTCACGCTTCTACGGTCCCCTTAGTTTTCTTTTTCACAAAGAATCATGTGAATACGTTGGTGCTATCCTACGTTGTGGATAAAAAGCACATGTAACACTGTTACAAATCCTGATTTTACAGGGGATTGGCGCCATCCCTTACTTCCAGCAGATCCGGTTCGACGTGGCAGGGAAGGTGCAGGATGGTGACGCCGGCTTCCTTAGCCTGGGATATGGCTTCGCCGAACTCGGGGTGCGTCTTCACGTTGGGGCGGACTTCGGTGATGCCGTCCATCTGGATCACGAAGGCGAGGATCGGGTGAAAGCCCGCCTCCTTCGCCCGGATCAGTTCTTTAATATGCTTCACACCGCGTTCGGTGGGCGCATCCGGGAAGTAGCCGATGCCATCGACCTCCAATGTACAGCCTTTCACTTCCATGAGATAACGTTCCGGGCCTTTCTCCATATAGAAGTCGATGCGGGAATCGCCATAGGTGTATTCGGGACGGATGGTATCGAAGCCCCGGTTCTTCAGCCACTCCAGGGCTACCTTATTCGGCGCCTGGCTGTCGATGTTGACCAGAAGGCCAGTGCTTTTACGGACGGCGACCAGGTCATACTTGGTCTTGCGGGAAGGGGAGGAGGGGGCAGTGAGCCATACATCGCAGCCGGGGAGGAAGAGTTCCTTACAGCGGCCGGTATTCTTTACGTGGACGATCTCACGGGCGCCATCGATCTCGACCTCCGCGAGGAAGCGGTTCGGGCGGTGGATGAATTTCGCGGGTGTGATGTTTCCGTAGCGCAATGAAGATGTCACCTCGATCCGTTGTCTTAGGTATTTTCTGATTGGACAGGGATGGTTATGGATTCGCTGGTAGACTTCGCTTGATCAGGATCTGGCCGGTTCCTTTATTTTCTTCTTTACCAATACGACTGCGAAGAGCACGACTACACATGTTGCGATTACGAGGATGGTGATCATGGTGTCACTTACCGCATCCGGTGAGACTTTCGTGAGTGAACCGAGGTATGCTGCGACGTCTCCTTTAGTCATGAATTCGGCTGCATAAGACTGGTTAAGATATGCCACTTCTTTGCCGTCTTTCAGTATGGTAGCACAGACCATGGATCCACCTTGGCCGGTACCGATTTCCGGGCGCAGGACAGAAATGTCATCCGCTGCGATCATGGTTCTATACGTTTCTCCGTTGCTGAGCTTGACATACAGCCTCCCGTCCCTGATTTCCAGCATGACGTCGGCAACAGATTCCCTCTTGCTGACGGGGGGGATCGTCTCGCCACGGCATGCGCATGCACTGACCAGGATAGCCAGTATAAGTAGAAGACAGAGGATGGTTTTACGTGATTGTTGCTTGTTCATAGGTAGACCTCCGAAATAGTCCTTTTCAATTAGACTCGTGAGGATGTGCGTTTTTTTCGCAGTTGAATGAAAAGGATGCTTCCGTTATGAGGCGGCTTATTTCTTGTACTCGGCGATGAGGACGGTGTCTTCTACGATCCGGGTCGTGACGTTGGCGCCGACAGGCGTGGAAGCCGGGTCGCTTCCGAACATGATCTTCTCGGCGTTCTCGGCGGCTTCACGGGTGTCATAGAGATAGACGGAATACAGCTGGTCGTTGCCATATGCCTGGAAGATTTCTTTCGCACCGTAGCATCCGTCGGGCTCGTCTTCTGGATTTATGACACGGATCTGAAGACCATCCTGTTCATACTGCTTCGAGAGCTTGAGCATGACATCGGACTTCAAGGTCAGGACGGTGGTCTCGACGGCATCTCGGGATGTGGCTTCTGTCGTGGAGACGGGAGCCATCGTGGGAAGGGGAGTGGAACCGTTCTTGGCCGGAGTCAGCTCATCACAATGGAAGCTGGAGCCATGTGCTTCGATATATCCGGACGTCTTAAACTTACCGCTGTAGATCTCGCCGGATGCATCCGTCACGGAGTAGGTGCCGGACGAGGTGAAATCCGTGTGGGGGGAAGATTTCGTACCGCTGTCGGTAATGGAGATTTGCTCGATCAGGATGCCGGACGGCTCAAGACCGTATACCTCATACACTTTCGAATGAACGGCAGCCCTCGTCAGGGATTCGATTTGCTCTTTCTTCTGCGGGGTAAGTTCCACCGTCTTTTTATTCTCGCAAGCGAATAAAGAAAGGGAAAGCGCAAGGGCGAGAAGGGTGTATCCGATTCTTCTACCCATGGAATTGATTCTTCTGCCCATTGATGTACTCCTTTCGAAACGGAGGATCACTCCGTCAGCATCTCGTAGGTGACGCCGTACTTCTCGGCGATGTCCTTAGCGAAGCTCATGCCTTCCGGAGGAGCGACCTCGACCTTAAAGGAACGCTTCGGACCCTCGTTCTTCACGATGAGGGAAGAGGCTTTCACCTTCGCATCGCCTTCGTTGAGGGTATCCACATCGTAGGCGAGCTTGTGCATGTGTGTGTTATAGATCGTGCGGATGCCTTTCTTCAGGATGGCACGCACGGAGTCTCTGGCGATGTAGTAGCCTTCTTCGAAGGAGGTGGTCGAGAAGGTCTCGTTCAGGAGCATGAGGCTGTCTTCGGTCGCTTCCGTATAGAGCTCCTTAAAGCGGACGCATTCTTCACCGAGTCTTCCGAGATCCATGGTCTTGTCTTCGTCGGCAGGGAAGTGGGTGAGGATATTGTCCACCGGCTTATACTCGAAACTGGTGGCCGGGACGTAGATGCCGCTCTGGGCCAGGACGAAGAGGAGGCCGACGGCCTGGGTGATCGTGGTCTTACCGCCACGGTTCGCACCGGTCAGGATGTAGACGGTGTGGTCGGCATCGAAGTCGAGGTCGTTATAGACGATCTCTTCACTGTGGTTCGAAGAGATGGCGAGCTTCAGGTTATAAAGGCCTCTAGCCTTCATGGTGAAGCCTGCGTCCAGATCTTTCTCGGAGAGGATGGACGCCTCACAGAAGGGCATGCCTTTCTTGAGGTTGCCCTCGATGAACTCGGCGAAGCGGATGTAGAACAGGAATTCGGGGATGAGCTTGGAGATGTTCATGACCGCAACGTTCACATATTTCCCGAGGGTGTCACGGAGTTTCTTCACGAGGGTGTCGAGGAGCTTGGTGACGATCTTGCCGAGATAGAATGTGGTGCTCTCCACACCATCGCCCTTCGGCACCGCCGCCGTCGTCGCATGTGCATTTGCCACGTTACGCATAATGATGCCGCCGGTGGTCGCCTTCGAATACATCTCGGACAGGCGGTCCACGAAACCGGCGCCTTCTTCGTCCGCTTCGGCGGGGGTGTAGTGCATGTCGCCGTCCCAGTCCGTGCCCTCGTGGAGTTTGTTCTTGGCCTTCAGGGCGTCGGCGAAGTTGCTGACGATACCGGATTTCTTAAAGGGAGTGTCGTTAATGGAGATGAGGCCGAGGGAACTGGCCTCGAAACGCTCGTTGACGTTGATGCCGACGGTGACGCTCTTTACGCTACTGGCTTCGGCCTTGACCTTCTCGATGTCCGCCTTCATCTCGGCGAAGAAGGAATCCGTGTAGACGGCGTTGATGTATTCTCTCAGGTCCAGAAGGCCCTGGGATTTGAGGTCGGCGCTTCCGAGGCATTCCTGCATGGCTTCGACACATTTGATATAGTCGGAGATCTCATCGAGCTTATGGAGAAGATCCCAAAGTCCCATTCTCTCGGAGGAGCCGCGCTTCATGGTCTTAAAGTCCTTGATGTAGGAGATCTTGTCGAGAAGCTCCATCATCTTCTTCCGAAGGTCCGGGAGATTCAGGATATCGACGAAGACCTTCTGGCGGTACTCGGCGACACGGGGGTCGGTGGTGAGCTTCGAGAGGATGCCCATGATCAGGACATCTTCCTTCGGTCCCTGGGCGAGGGTGGTGCACAGCGTGTCCAGTGCCAGGTCGTGGCAGGCGAGATTACTGAGCTGGGTATATTCGGCTTCGTCGCTATATGGGAAAAGAATGCTGATGGGTTTACTAATGTCTACTGCCATGTCGGGCCTCCAAAGGTCTATAGTGTTCTATTCTTCTATTATAACGCGAAAGAAGGGTTTCTGCGCGGGTGAATATGTGTGGGGAGTGAGGCGCCGGCGGAGATCGTCCAGCATCGGAAGGAGGGTTTCTGCATCTATGCCGTCGTAATAGTACGGCTTGAGATCGTCTTCCTGGACCTCGACTACCGCCGCGACGGACTCTCCGTTCAGGGAAGGCTCGACCGGGAAGAAGCCGCGATGTTTCTCGCCGCTTCTATTTAGAACATCGGCGACAAACTTATCGCCTGCTTCTTTCGGCACGGCATAGTCATCACCATGGTAGGAAAGAAGATAGTTCCCGTCCTTGGTGGAAGTCACTCTGTACTCCGTGTTAAAATGAGGGCCGCCGCTTATGACGTGCTCCGTGAAGTACTTCTGAAGATCCCTGTATGCGATGTAAATTTCCATAGAATCCGAACCTGACCTGAAGAACTTGATAAGAGTATTATAGCATCCCCCCGAGAACAGTGCTTTTGCATAAGTATTCATGGGTTTGAATGAGATGAATGTGTCAGGTGACGAAACGGTTATCAAATTGGCGTAGTGTTTCCGGTTGCCGCATGTTAGAATGATATCGGGTATATGGCAAACGACAATTGGAGGGATTGGGACGTTGGGACTCTCTTTTCTGGAGAGGACGGTGTTTCCTGTAACGGTTTATCTACTTGCGGTTGATCCTTGGGCGTGGAAGATCATCTGAGAAATAGGTGCTTCGGAGGATGAGAGATGAAAAAGTTAGCAGCGGTGACCATGTGTCTGGCCATGCTTCTTTCGGCGGGATGCCGGAAGACGGATGAACCGGCGAGCGCAAGAAAGAAGAATTCCACTAAGACGGAAAGAAGCGAAAAAACGGAGAAGGCGGAAAGCAGCGAAGATATATCGGATACGTCCGCATCTTCTGCGACGACAACACCGTCCGCCGCCGATGCTCACGTTTTCGCCCGGGATCTGGAAAGACTTCCCGTGAATTTGAAAAGAGTGTCGGATACGTTCTATCCCCGGGAACTGACGGAGGAAGATTTCGTCGTGGAGAAGAATCTTCTGGGCGAGGACGTCGAGCGCTGTCTGGTGCCGGGCGTCAGCTACTATTACGACTATATCCGGATCGAGGACCCTGCGTACAGGGATGTGGAGGCGCAGCTGGAAAGTGCGCTGAAGCCGTATATCGATGAGCTCCTTTCTTCCTATAACGACGAGGTGGAGCGCTTAAAGGCCCTCGATCCTTCCGAGTACGGAGAGGGCGGGCTGAAGGCTCTGAATCTGCCGGTTCGTGTGCTCCGGGCGGATACGGAGATCATCGTATATGAGATCAAAGGGAAAGCATACTCGTACTCTGTGGAACTGGGACGGAATATGAAGGTATCGGATATTGCGAAGGATATGCAGAAGTTCGAGGATTTCTTCATGACCGGGGTGAGGAACTCCATTAACGACTACGCACTCTCGCCGGAGCAGGTGGATGCGCTCTATGAGGAGATCCATGAGAAGTTCTTAGATGAGACGATCCGCTTCACCATGGATTACGATACGGTCACGTTCCACTTAGACTGCAGCAATAAATCCGGCCTGATATTTACGGAGCTTGCGTATGCGGTGTACGGGAATTACCCGTACTTTAACCTGGGGTGGTTCGGACATACTCCGGAGTACTACGCCCTCCATGCGGTGGATTTCATCGATACGGTGAAGATATGGGACTGTAACGGAGACGGTGTGGAGGAAGATATGATCCTTAAAAGATCGGAGAAAGTGGTCGACGGGAAGTATCCGGCGGAGCTTGTTCTCGGAGGGAAGAAACTGGTACTGCAGCTCGACTATAACCGGGGCATGTATTCGATCGTCAGGACGGACGATGGTATGTACTGCTATCTGGCGAACTGCTGTGTGCGGATCGAGGACGATGGCTCCATGACGCTCGTCCGGGAGGATAGTCCTGAATTCTGTATGCTGAAATCCTGGCAGGATCCGGAACATTTTACGGTGACGGAGGCGATGGAACTTCTCGGGCTGCGGGATATGTGCCGGGAATATACGCTTCTGGGAAATAACGGTGCGCCGAGGGCGCTGACGCCTTACTACAGTGTGGAAGAATCGAAGCTGGTGTCGAAGGCGGAATTGCGTGCTTCTAGGTTCGATGCTGATGCGGGGACGGAAGAAGAGGAGATCGTGATCCCGGCCGGGGCGGTCTACGATATAAAAGAATACGATCCCGACGAAGGAACCATGCTTTTCCTGGTGAAAGAGAAAAGTGAGAGTGGAGACGGGAAGGAATACTTCGCGAAGGTGGATGTGAAATTCCAGGATGCGGAGGACGGCAGGAAAGTGCTGATCCTGTCGGGCGTGCCGGAGTCGGAACTGTTCTAAAGGCCGGGTTTTCGAAGGCTTGGGGACGCTTCAGCGGGAGGCCGGCTGATACCAGATCGTGACCGAGTCATCGGCTGGCTCGGTTGCGGTCTTCGCATTCACGTCGCAGAAGATATAGATCCAGGGATGTTTCGTGGTGCTGCATTCGCCGCTTCCTGTGATATCCGGCTCACGAAAAAGAAGATTCCCGATCTCTTCTTCCGGCAGTTCTTCCTCGGTAAAGTACACTTTCCACGTGACCTGGGAGTCAGGGTTATCGTGGATGATCTTGACTTGCGAGTGTCTGCCGATTTTGTCGGAATAGTAGCCGGTTTCGAAGACATCGCTTCCGGTGACGGTATGCTCGTATGGGGGCAGTTTCGTCGCGTGGGGATCCTGGTCTTCTTTCTTCGTCTTGTTCTTGCCTTTGGACTTGCATGCGGTGGCTACAATGGCTGCGCAGATAGTGATACCTATAACTATAGCGATTCTCTTGATCATAATGCTTCTCCAACGTATTCCTGTTTCTTTACCCTGCTCGAATTATACCATGAAGACGTTCGCATCTTTGAAAATTCTTTATCATTGGTTGACGATGTCTTTATTTACTCGGAATAGAATGGGAGCATAAGGTAAAGCGAAGAAGGCTTTACGGAAAACGAGGGAATGACATGGAACAGCAACTGAGAAATCTCTTCACGGAAAAGCCGTTTTCGGCGGAAGGTCTGAATGTACAAGGGTACTCGATCATCGAGATCGGGAAAGGGAAAGTGAAGAAAGGCAAGATCTTCGAAGGTTCGGAAATCCAGGTGGATGCGGGACATCTTCTGGAGGTCCTTGAGAAGGACGGGAAGGTCTATGGATATACGAAGAAGGGCGTGCTGAAAGCCCTGTATGTGGTGAAGGCCGAGAAACATGCATATTCCTGTGATGAAGTGTTTTTCACTTCGGATATCGAAGGAGAGCCGGTCACCGGGCTTATGGATCAGCAGGTCGTGTTCCTGATGGCGCAGAGGGCGTCTTACTTTAAAGACGGAAGTGCGGTCTTCCATGGGCAGAAGGTTCCGAAGCTCGTGCAGAAGACGGGTGCGTACAGCTGGTACTGGGCGGTCGTGTTCGGTATTCTCTATTCTGTGGCGTTTACATCGGTGCTTAAGAACCCGGGCGGCATTGCAGTCGGTATGATGCTAGGCGTTGCCATGGGCAACTGCTTCCGCTCGACGAAATATGAGTACG
>Ga0310691_10002156_pt1 | contig 27114 bp, 51 predicted proteins | sample 176DNAGHGlowgp2_FD_203887 | JGI IMG/M metagenome (GOLD analysis project Ga0310691, IMG submission 203887) | Sheep rumen microbial communities from Palmerston North, Manawatu-Wanganui, New Zealand - 1766 DNA GHGlow gp2 (v2) (version 2) | ecosystem: Host-associated > Mammals > Digestive system >... | reverse complement strand
CTTTCCTTTTTGCGAAAGTTAAAACTTTTTACCCACTTTTAGTTTTATATCCAAGGAGAATTGATATTTTATGGCTAAATCCAAAAAGAAGTACGAACTTACCGAAATTATTCCGCTATTATCCGAAGATTCGTTGAAGGTAGCTGGTGGCATGATTGAAGATGCTTTGTTCATGCAAGATCAACTTAAATTGCTACGAGAGACAATCAAGGAAGAAGGTGTTTCCGAAAATTATCAGTATGGAAGCAAACAAACGGCAGCTATGACAAGTTATTTGCAGATTCAAAAGCAATACGGAGTTATTATCCGTTATTTGACCGACCTTCTTCCCAAGGAAACGAAGAACTCCGGCACCAACGAAGTTCTTGAATTTATCGGAATGGCAAAATGATAGAGTTTGAAAAATATTTCGGCGGAATATTAGACGGAAAGATTGTCGCTTGTGACAAGATGAAGAGAATCTCCGAAATTCTCATTGACCGCTATTTAGCGCCTGACGAGTTTCACTTTGACGGAAGCATTGCGAAGCATCACACAGATTTCATTGAAAGATTCTGCAAACAACCAAGCGGAAACCTTGGCGAACCTTTAAGACTTCAACTGTTCCAAAAGGCAAGGCTCCAAGCCTTGTTTGGTTTCGTGGATGACAACAATCTCCGGCAGTATAACGAGTGTTTAATTATCGAAGGGCGAAAGAACGGCAAGACAACCGAGACTTCGGCGGTGGCTCTTGATTTACTGATGAATGACGGCGAAGGTTCTCCGCAGATTTACAATCTTGCGACTATGCTTGACCAAGCGAAACTTGGATTTACGGCAACATATAAAATGGTTGTCCAATCTCCGCAATTATCTCCGTTGGTCAAAAAACGAGTTGCAGACCTTTACTTCTCCAAGAACATGGGATTCATTAAGGCTTTGGCGAGTAATTCCAATAGTCTTGACGGCTTGGACACTCACGCAGCTACGATTGACGAACTTTCGGCGATAAAGGATAGAGATTTGTACGATTTAATAAAACAATCAATGGGAGCGAGAAAACAACCGCTCCTTTTTTGTATATCAACAAACGGATATGTAAGGGAAGGGATATTTGATGCACAGTACGAATATGCAACGAATGTCTTAAACGGAATCGCAAAGAATCCGAGATTCCTTCCATTTATTTACGAACTCGACAATCCTGACGAGTGGACAGACGAGAATGCTTGGATAAAAGCAAATCCTGGCATTGATACCATAAAATCAAGAACCTATCTTCGAGAAATGGTACAAAAGGCAAAGGATGATGCTTCTTTCAAACCGACAGTTCTTGTCAAAGACTTCAATGTTCCGCAAAGCGGTTCTTCCACTTGGCTTCCTTTTGAATGGATTGTCAACGAGTCCAAATACACAATGGAAGAGATTTCTCATAGTTATGCGATTGGCGGTTGTGACCTTTCATCCGTTTATGATCTGACTTGCGCCACACTTCTCATACAGAAGCCGAACCGAGACGAATTGTTTGTTCTTCAAAAGTATTTCATACCGCAGAAGAAGATTGACGAGTTCATGGGAGCGGATGTCAAACAAGTTCCATATAAGTTATGGCAAGAGCAAGGGTGGATTGATATAAACGAAGGCGCACAAGTCGATTATTCCAAAGTCACGGAATGGTTTGTTCGAATGGTTCGAGAATATGACATCCGACCGCTTTGGATATGCTATGACCGAGCATTAGCCGGATATTGGCAAGAAGAAATGATTGCGCAAGGCTTCGAAATGGAAAAGACGGCACAAGGAGCATTCACTTGGAGTCAACCCATGAAAATGCTCGGATGCGACTTGCAAGAACATAGAATCAACTACAACAACAACCCTATTTTGCGTTGGTGTTTAGCAAACACAGGAGTAAAGTCTTTGAATAAAGACGGAATTGAGTCAATTCAACCTGTGAAAATACACAAAGACCGAAGAATTGACGGAATGGTTTCACTTCTCAATGCTTATGTAGGTTATACAAAGCACAGAGAAGAATATCTTCCTTATGTTCGTTAGTAGGAGTGAGAAATGAGAGAAAGACGAAGTATTCTTGATTTGTTTCGACCTATCAAGAAAGACCAAACCCAAACTTACACACAGTTCAAGGAACTGAACAACTTCAAGTCCTATTTTGGGACTTTCGGTTCGGACATTTATCAAAGTGATGATGTAAGAGCCTGTATTCGAGCATTATCCGAACACACAAGCAAGGCGAATCCAAGATGCACGGATAAGAGAATCGAGAGATTACTCGCTTTAAGACCAAATAAATATATGAACGGAAAAGATATGTTGGCAAAGTTGCGAAATATCCTTGAAGTTAAGAACACGGCTTTTCTTTACATAGAAAGAGATGATCTGAACAGAGTTATTGGCTTCTATCCTGTACCCTATTCGACTTGTACGGCGGTTCAGTACAAAGAAAGGCTCTTCATTCAGTTTAATTTTAACGGAACGGCAACGAACCAACTGTTTATTCCTTGGGAAGACTTGGCGGTCATTCGAAACGATTATCTCAATTCGGATATTTACGGAGAAAGCAATGCTCCTTTGCTTGGGACTTTGGATGTTATCGGAACTTTGGACAAGGGAGCTGCAAATGCGGTCAAGTCAACCGCAAACCTTCGTGGAATCTTAAAGTCGACTAAAGCAATGCTTTCGCCGGATGATGTTAAAAAACAGAAAGAAACCTTCGTCAAAGACTACATGAACATAGACAACGAAGGCGGAATTGCTTCGATTGACTCAACACAAGAGTTCATCCCTATACAGATGAAACCGACAACAGCTTCGGCAGAAGAAGCGAACGCATATAGAGACAAGGTTTATAAATATTTCGGAGTCAATGAAAAAATCGTGATGTCCAAATATACCGAGTCGGAATATGATGCGTTTTACGAATCAAGAATCGAGCCGTTTTTGGTTGCTTTGAGTTTGGAACTTACAAGGAAAATCTTCACAGAAAGAGAAATCGGCTTCGGAAATGAAGTTTGGTTTGAGTCCAATCGCTTACAGTATGCAAGTGCAAAAACTAAAATCTCAATGGTTTCGCTTGTCGACCGTGGCTTGATGACTCCGAACGAATACAGAGAATTATTCAACATGAGTCCATACGAAGGCGGAGACGAGTTCATCTTGAGACTTGATACATCCAAGACAGGCGATACGACAAACGAAGTCGGCAGACCAAAGGAAGGAGACGAAGAAGATGTATAGAGAAAACAGAGAATACAGAAGTTTCCCTATGGTGGAAACGAGAAAGGAAGGCAACGAGCCTTCTTTTTTAGTTGAAGGATACGCAACAAACTTCAACGAATATGTCTTATTTGAAGAAGACGGAATCGAGTACAAAGAGCGAATTGATGAAAAAGCCTTTGAAGGTTGCGACATGACAGATGTCATCTTCTTAAAAGACCATGAAGGAACAGTATTCGCAAGAACCAAGAACGGAACTTTGGAACTCGAAGTCAATGAGAATGGCTTATTCACAAGAGCCGATTTGAGCAAGACTTCCGCTTCGAGAGAAATGTTTGAAGAGATAGACACAGGGATGTACTCCCAAATGTCTTTCGCATTTACTGTCGAAGATGAAGAATACAACACGAAAGAACACCTTCGAACAATCAAGAAATTCAAAAAGATTTTTGATGTTTCGGCGGTGGGATTTCCGGCTAATCCAACCACAGAAATTTCAGTTGCGACTCGATCTCGGTTTGACGGATTTATCGAACAGGAGAAAGCGGAGAGACTTGCAAGAGAGCAAGAGATTTCTTTGGCAAGAGCCAAATACAACTATATGAAGGAGAAAAGAAATGGCAGAGATTAAAGAAATGTCAATCGAAGAAGTTGAAGCAAGAAGCGCAGAACTCGATTCCATGGTTGAGACTTCCGAGAACACGGAAGAAATCGAGAAAGCCACAGAAGAGAGAGCATTGCTCAACGAACGCAAGGCAGAACTTAAAGACCTTGAAGAGCGCAAGGCTTTAAGCGAAGAACTCAACAAAGGCGCAATGCCTGAAATAATCGAAGAACGAAAGGAAGAAAGAAAAATGAAAGACATCAAAGAATTTAGAAATTCCGCAGAGTATGTAAACGCATACGCAGAGTACATCAAATCAGGTAATGACGAAGAAGTAAGAAGCCTTCTTACACAGAATGTTGGCGAAGCCGGAACAATCGCAGTTCCTGATGCAGTTTATGACATTGTTAAGACCGCATGGGAAAAGAGCAACATCATGGCTCTTGTTAAGAAAATTTCAGTTGCCGGAAACATGAAGGTTCAGTTCGAGATTAGTGGCGGTGATGCCGTTATCCATGACGAAGGAAGCGGAGCGGTTACAGAAGAAGAACTTTCACTCGGTGTTGTTTCTCTTGTTCCTGTTTCAATCAAGAAATGGATTTCCATTTCGGATGAAGGTTTGGACATGAGAGGACAGGCTTTCCTTAACTACATTTATGATGAATTAACATACAGAATCGCAAAGAAAGCAGAGTCAATCCTTATTGGAAAGATTGCAGCTCTCAACACAACCGCTTCCGAAAATGCTCCTTACGCAAAGAAGGTTAAAGCTGGCGCAGCCGTTGGCACAATCGCACAGGCTCTCGGACAGTTATCCGACGAAGCAACAAACCCTGTTGTTGTTATGAACAAGGCTACATGGAGCGCATTCAAGGCTGCACAGTACGCAAACGGATATGCCGTTGATGTTTTCGAAGGTCTTAATGTTTACTTCACAAGCGCACTTCCGGCTCTTTCAAGTGCTACAGAAAACACAGTTTACGCAATCGTTGGCGACTTTGGAATGGGCGCATTAGCAAACTTCCCTAACGGAGAAACAATTCAGATCAAAGTTGATGACAAGTCAAACATGAAGTCTGACCTTGTTGATGTTCTCGGAAGAGAGTATGTTGCCGTTGAGCCTATCGCTTGTGGCGCATTCGTAAACCTTACCGCTCCCGCCGTTGGATGATAAGGAGAAGCCTATGAGAGTTACTGTCATACGAAACTACACGGATAAGTATGCCGGAATCTCCTACAATGTAGGCGCAAAAGTTGAGTATGCAGATGACAGAGCCAAGGCTCTTGCAGAAAAAGGCTTTGTGGAACTTACAGAAAAGGCGATTAAGGCAGACGAAGTCGAAGTCAAGGTTGCAAAACCTAAAAAGACAACAAAGAAAAAATAAGTCGGAAGGAGCAAGATATGGCAACAATACAAGAAAAAGTCAAACTTGCTCTTCGTATATCTCACAATTTGCTTGATGCAGAAATTTCGGATGTTATTGCTTCGGCTCGTGCGGAACTCAAACGAGCCGGAGTTGACTCCGACAAAGCAGACGGAGATGACGAGATAATCGAAACGGCAATAAAATGTTATGCACTCGCTTATTATGCGAGTGATGTCAAGGATTCCGAGAGATATACGGAATCCTTTAAATATCAATGTGATTGTTTGAGAAAATCGTTTCCACAGGAGTTAGAAAATGTTTGATTCGATTATCACTTTAATGAAAGAAACAAATACAGTAAACGAATACGGAGACACAGTTCAAACATTCACAGAACGAAATGTGTTCGCAGAAGTGAAGTCTATTGGACAAAGCGAATTTTATCAAGCCGAAGCCGTTGGCTTAAAGCCTGAAATCAAGTTCGTGATTGCAGATTTTGCAGACTACCAAGGCGAGAAACAGTTGAAATATACTTCCTTTGGCGGTGTCGAAGAGATTTATACAGTTTTACGAACATACAGAACCAAAATAAACCTTGAAATCGTATGTAAAAGGGGTATTGAATGAGTGCGCCAAAATCGGTTGTCAAATTCAAGAAAGACGGAGTCGAATACACTTCAAATGTTGATGCTTGTCAATATTACATACACGAACTGTCGAGAGCAGCTTTGCGAGATGTAGGAAGGTTCATCCGTAGCAAGTGGAAGGGTGTATATTACACATACTTCAACAAGCATACAGGCAATGCCGGAAAAGCGGTCAACTATCATGTCATGGCTTCAAAATCAACGATTTATCCGAGAGTTGAAGTCGGCTTAAAGTCAGGCAAGGTTGACGGCTTTTACGCATACTTCCAAGAGTTTGGAACGAGTAAACAACCAAAACTCGGTTTATTAACAGGAATGGTTGAAGATAATGTCCAAACGATTATAGAGATTGAGTCACAGTATTTGAGTGCTTTGAACGAAAGCGAATCGGCAGCCCAAGCACTTTGCAACGAAAGCGAGTATACAGACAATGGCGAATGAAACAAGAACAAATGACCTTAAAAAGTTGATAACACAGAAGTTGAAAACCCTGACCAATAATGTTTTTTATGAACAAGCGACAGACAATGCGCTTTATCCACACTTGGTTTTTTCGTTTCGTACGATAGACCTTGGAGACTTATCAAGACAAGATTACATCTTGGAAGTGGATGTTTGGGACAAGGGAACTTCAACTGTCCAAGTGGATGAACTTTCAGATCAAATTGAAGATTTGCTCCACACGGAGAATCTTCCGCAAGAGAATATCTTGCCGACATTCTACACAATCGACCGAAAGTCCATACTTGATTCGGACAAATCAATCAAACACAGACTCATACGATTTCAAATTCAAAACTATGTTAGATAAGGAGAAACAAAATGGCAATAACAAAATATGTTGGTAATGGCGAAGTTATCTCCGGCGATTTCAAGACAGTTAAATGGGTAGGAAAGACAAAGGGCGGAAAGCCTGTCACAATTACTTTGGACAATGCTATCAATATGGGAAATATTGAATGGACATTCGCAGAGAAAAATGATGTTGTTCCTTCCATAGAATTTCAGGCTTGTTATGACAACACGGACTCGGCTTCGGCTTCAAACTATGAGCCTTGGAGTGTCGAGATAGATGATTCTACAACAAGCGGAGCAAGTGAAATTGTTCTCGGCGCCGGAGTGTTCTATGTTGGCTCAGATCAAGTTGCTTTGACTCGTGGCGGTGGTTCTTTCACAGTTGAGAGAGAATATCGTGAAATCAACGCAGACGGCGACCGTGGAGCGGTTAAAGGAAGAGTTGTCATGGAATCTTCAAGAGCGAAACTCGTTATGAATGTATTGACAATGCTCACGAAGTTTACAGACCTTTACACTTCAATAGAAGCAAGTGCATAAGTGAATAAAGGGAGAGTTTCGGCTCTCCCTTTTTATTTTAAGGAGAATTGATATGAGAGAACTTCAAACAAGCGATATTTTCGCATTTATTCGTTTAATCAATAAAACAGGAATCAAAGAAGAACTCAAAGAGAGAGTTCTTGCTATTAACGAAGCCAAAGACATCAACATGGAATCTTTCGGCTATGACATTTTGAGTTTGATGTTGGAAAAGGCTTCCGAACCCAAGGTTGAAAAAGAACTTTATTCATTCTTCGGAAACATCTTCGAGATGAAGGAAGAAGAAGTCAAGACCATGGATGCAATCGAGTTCCTTGAGAATGTGACAAAGGTTGCTTCTATTGAGCGGTGGAGAGATTTTTTTCAATCGGTTGCCAAATTGACGAAATAGAAATCAAAGAATTATTGCTCAAAAGGTATCATTCCTTGGATTTCATCAAGGAAATGGAACTTGACGAGTTTTGCGAATTTCTCATTTTGGCGATTAACAACGAAAAGAAGGACAAAACTTATCTTCAATATGTGGCTTTGTTGCCTTTGCTTATCCAATCAGGAAAATATATGTCCTTTGAACAATTCTTTGATGAGTTCACAGGGGCGAACATTGATTGGCGACCTACAAGCGAAATATTGAAGGAAGTCGAAGAAATAGAAAGAAGAAGAGAAAATGGCGGTTGAATTATTCAAACTTGTCGGCTCGATTTTTATTGATAATGACAAGGCAAACCAATCCTTACAGAAAACAGACGAAAAAGCGAGTTCCTTCGGAGCAACACTCGGCAAGGTCGGAAAAGGTGCGTTACAGTTCGCAACAATAGCTGGTGGCGCAATGCTTACTGTCGGTGGTGCAGCTCTTGGAGTTGCGGACAAAGTTTCCAAGACGGCGGATGAAGTTGACAAGGCTTCCATTCGAATGGGAATTAGTGCGGAATCCTATCAAGAGTTAGCATACGCAGCCGGACAATGCGGAGTCGAGATGTCCACAATGGAACAAGCAGCCAAGAAACTTGAAGGAACTGACCTTTCGTTTGATGATGCAATCAATCAAATCATGTCTCTTGGAACGGCAGAAGAACGAAGCGCAAAAGCAGCCGAACTCTTCGGAGAAAAGGTTGCTTATAATTTGTCGCCTTTAATCGAGCAATCAGGCGAAGAATTTGACGGACTCATCCAAAGAGCGAATGATCTCGGCTTGGTTATGAGCGGAGAAGCGGTCAAAAATGGAGTTGCTTTCGGAGATATGCTTTCGGATATTAAACAGATGATTGGTTCGTTAGCGACAGAACTCGGAACGGCTCTTTTCCCTATTGCAAACGCAATTCTTGAACAAATCATTGGATTTATGCCAACGATTCAAGGCTATATGGCGCAATTAGTTCCGTTTGGGGTGCAGATTGCTTCGGCGGTGCTTCCTGTTCTGTTTTCAGTTTTGGAAGCATTACTCCCTGTGGCAATGCAGATAATTGAACAGATTCTTCCTTTGGCGGTTGAAATCATCAATTCATTATTGCCACTTATCACGGCATTATTGCCTTTGATAGAGCCTATCAGTAGTTTATTGATGACAATTTTAGTTCCTTCGGTTGAACTATTAACCGCAATATTACCCGGCATTATAATGGCATTAACAAATATAATCACGGCGGTTGTTCCGGCTCTTATTTTCGTAATTGAAACAGTTGAAATGACTGTCGGCGAAACTATTGGAGCAATCCTTCGGAACTTGAAGCCTTTCTTTGAAAATGTCATTTCAATATTCAATGGCTTTGCGAAGTTTTTAAGCGGAGTATTCACAGGAAATTGGCGAAAGGCTTGGGAAGGCATCCGAGACATTGCAAAAGGAATCATCAATTCGATTCTGTCTTATATTCAAGCCACTATCAATTCTTGGGTTGATATGTTAAACGCATTGATAAATGGTGCGAAGAAGGTTGCGAACCTGATTCCGGGTGTCAACATGAATATAGGCGAAGCAACAATCCCCAAAGTCAACATTCCTATGTTGGCAGAAGGCGGAGTTGTAGAGCAGAGCGGACAAGCGATTGTCGGCGAAGCCGGAGCAGAACTTTTGACACTTCCAAAGGGAGCGAAAGTCGAGCCTTTGCAGAACACACAGACTTTGACCAAGGAAGATATTACTTCCGCATTTATCGAAGCACTTGAAACAGTAGGATTACAAGTGACAATCAATCCGAACACAAGCAATTTGTTTGATGAGATTGTCAACCAAAATACTATTTATAAGAGAACACATGGCGGTTTATCCGCAATATAAGGAGCAAAAATGGCATATTCAGGTTACAGAATCAAAATAGGCGGAACAATATTCCAAAATAACGATATGGCAAAAGGCTCTTACTCATTCCAAAGAAGTCCGAGAGTGAGCAAAAAATGGGATGATCTGACAGGAATATCACACGAAACATATTTTCCTACGCAGAAAGCAACAATTTCTTTTTCAGTAAGAGAGCATAGAGCGAGTGAGCATCCTACACTCGCAGCTTTCTTCTCAAACCGCTCCGTCACAGTTGAATACTTTGATGACAACATCAATGACTATGTGACAGGAAATTTCCATGTTCAAGATTTCGCTTGGAGTCACATCACAGTTGAAGCAGACGGAGCATTCTATGACAAAACAAAAATCACTTTGAAGGAGTGGTAAATGAGAACTGCCAATCAAGCAACACAGACCGCATGGAATCAAATTGAATATACAAAAGTAAGAGTATATCTGCCGGAACTCGAAATGTCCGTCACAGATGAAAAAATCGGCTCGATTAAATTCAAAGAAGCAATCTCCGACACGGACAATCTCTTCTTTGTTGGTTGTATCGCTTCACAAGTTGATTTGACACTCAATGATTTTGATTTGGACATCCACTTGGATTCTATTGAGATTTACGCACAAAGGGGAAACACAACCGAACTGAAAATCTTCACAGGAAAGATTTACACTTGCGACCTTGACGGCAGAAACAAGACAATGAAGATTGTCGCCTATGATGCCTTATATCGAATCTTCAACGCAGATGTAACGGAATGGTATGACCAGCTTTCACTCCCTATGACCATGAAAGCATATAGAGATGCGTTTTTTGAGCATTTCGGAGTCACACAGAATCAAGTCACTCTTTTAAATGATGATTTTATAGTCAATAGAACAATCGGCGGAGAACAAGGCAATCAGGGAATCCTTGGAAGAGACATCATAAGACCTTTTTGCGAAGCGAACATTGTTTTCGGACATATAGATTATAACGGAAACATGAATTATATCGGTGTCACGAACAACAATAGAACTGTGAGCCTTGCAGAAGTCGACAAGATGACGAAAGCGGACTATTCCACAGAAGAAATCGACAAAGTAATCATCCGCATGGATGAAGAAGACATTGGAGCGGTTTCCGGCTATGGTTCGAACGCATACATCATCCAAGGCAACATGTACTTCTATGGATTGTCGGCTTTGGAACTTCAAGCGGTTGCAGATAAAATTTACAACGAACTTGAAGGCTTTACATTCCAACCTTTGGAGTCGGAGCAGATGTTCAATCCGATTTATGAACTCGGCGACCTTGTCACAGTTCCTGACGGATTCGGCAACACTTATCAAACAATCCTTTTGAATAGATCAACTGATTTACAGAGAGAATCAATCAAGAGTAAAGGTTTGAGCAATTATTCCCAAGCTGCTTCTTATTCAAACAATAGCATTATTGCTTTAATGGGAAAGACAAATCGTCTTTACCGAGATATTGAAGTCACACGCTCCACAATAACGGACGTTGAAAGGGGACTTCAAACCGAAATAGAGCAGACCGCCGAAGGCTTACAAATTCAAATTCAAGACTTACAAAGCCAAATAGACGGCGAAACGGCATACTATGAACGAAAGAGCGGAGCGCCTACACTTTTAAATTATCCATATTGGGACTTTACAACTTCAATCCCTTGTAATAACACAATACGAACCGCTCCGATTTACACGGAGAACATGGGACCGGATGGCGAAGAATATCCTCACTTTACATACACGGAAACCGACCGCAAGAATCACAGAAGCGATTTATGTTTTGCGAACGATACCAATATCGCTTATCGTTTTGTATTAGAAAATGGGGTGTGGTTTTGGAAAGAAATCGCAGATTCGGAATACACGCAAGTTTTATCAAGACTCGCAACACTTGAAGCAACAGCAGAGCAATTAACAAGCGAATATACCGAGATAAGCCTTGACTTGAGCAATAATTATTATACAAAAGTTGAGACAAACTCAAAGATTACACAATCGGCAAGTCAAATTCAAACCACAGTTGCAGCTACATACGCAACGAAAGATACCACAACAAACTTACAATCCCAGATTACTCAACAAGCCGGACAGATTTCCGCAAAGGTTTCTATCAATGGTGGAAATACTTCATCTTTTGCGTGGGCATTGACACCAACAGTTTTTCAGCTTATTTCTCGCAATTCGGTTGTGTTTGAATGTGACCAATATGGAATAAGAATAGAAGGAAACGGCACTTTCACAGGCAATATATATGCAGAAAGTGGAACTATCGGAAATTGGGCAATAACGAATGGCTCAATTACGCACTCACAAGGAAGTAATACTATTACGATTCAATCTGATGGTTCAATCGTAAACAAACAGGGCAACAATATTAAGTATGCTCTTCAGTATGATGGCCACGCAATATTCAAGGATGTTGAAATTGAAGGTTATGCAACATCAGCCACAGTAAATGCTTTAACTGCCAATTTCAATACTTTGAATGCTAAAGCCATTACAACAGATAACTTCTCGGCTCAAAATATCAACGCAAATAAGATAACAGCCGGAACTTTAAGCACAAATCGACTCGATATAAATGGAATTGTTGCTTCATTTAATGGAAAAGCCGTAACCTGTTCAGGTATTTCGGCTGCAAATGCTTACTTTAACAGTTTGTATGTTTTCGAAAACGGAACTCAATACGGATTCCAAAGGAGACAAAGAAATATAAATGGAACAACAATCTATTATTGGGGTTGGTAAAAAAGGGAGAACAAATATGGGAGACAATTTAAAAATTCACAAATTAAGAAACGATTTACAAGACACACTCAATGCTTCACTTCTTCCAATAGAAGTGAAGCGAATGCTTGTGACAGAACTTTTAAACGAAGTCACAAGAGTTATGCAAATAGAACTTTCAAAGGAACTCGAAGCAGAGCAGAGCAAGGAAGGAGAAGAAAATGGCATACAGTAAGCAAACATGGGACACAACCTCTTATGTGAATCCTACAAGAATGAATCATATTGAAGATGGAATTGAATCGGCTTCAACCGCCACAGGAACGGAGTATTCAAGTGGGGTTAGTGTTAAGGATAATCTTGACGGAATAACTATCACAGGCATAACATCAAATACTTATGTTGTAGGCTCTTTTTCCGTTGTTGCTTTTAAGGTGGGAAAACTTGCGGTCATAAACATTAAAGAAATAACTTTCAATGCAAATGTGCCTGATGCCGATTATGTCATTTTAAGAAATTTACCTATTCCCACAACAAACATAGAATTTCCATTGACAAAACTCGGTGGAAGCGGTGATGTTTCAAAACGATTAAGACTTAACACGAAAGGAGAGTTGCAGAATTGGTATTCGGTTTTAAATAGCGGAGAAACACTTTTCGGAACTCTTGTTTATCAAATAGCATAAAGGACAAACCACAAAAAGAACAGTAAAGGCGAGAACAACTTGTGAAACCCAAACCACACATTGTATTTTTGGAACGACAATTATGTAAGCGAAGAAAATTGGTCTGTGTCCGTTATAGTCGGAATGAAAGGCGAGAACAATGGAACGCACAATGATAATACTTAACTTTATAGCGGTGTTGGGGTTTCCGACAGTTTTTGCTATGGTGGCAGCTTTGACGAAAAAAACAAAGAAGTATGCCGAACAAATTAAAACTTTGATGAATGCTCAACAGGCTCAAATGAGAAGCCAATTATTGAAAGACTATTACAAGTACAAGGAAAGGGGTTTTGTCTACGAAGCAGAACTCCAAGATTGGTTGAACCAATATGAAGCATATCATTCTTTGGGTGCTAATGGCATTATGGACAAGCGAAAAGAAACTTTAATGAACATGGAAACAAGAGCAGAGATTGATTGAAAGGAGAATATTATGATTTTACCACAGAAAGCATACGAGATTATTCGTTGGATAGTTATTATCGTGATACCAGCTCTCATCACTCTTTATGGAGTAATTGGGAACACTTTGAACATTCCTTATACGGAAATTGTTTTGACGATTGCCGGAGCGGTTGATGTGTTCTTGGGAACAATCTTCGGAATCTCAAAGATTTCTTACGATAAGAGACAAGGAGAAATAAATGGCTAAAATAATCATGACCGAGAGACAGTATGTCGAAAGGCTTCAGATCATAGCAGAACGCAAGACAAGATATTCCAACAAATATCCTTACAATTTGTTATACATCAATAAAGACGGCAGAACGAGCGGAGATTGTCTCAACACAATTAAGGCTCTTTTGAACGGCTATAATGTTTTTAATAATGCAATTGGATATTACCAAAAGGACTTGTCGAACACAGGAGATGTGACGGAACAAGGACTTTTGAAACAATGCTCCGAAGTGTCTCAAGACTTCTCGAACCTTGGAAGTCATCCCTTGCTCCTTTATATGAAAGGACATGTTGGTTCTTACCTTGGGAAAGAAGTCGGAGAATACAATGTTATTGAATGCACGAAATCTTTTGGCGGTGGTGTTGTTTATTCTTGGGTTGATGCAGACGGAACTCGCCGAAACAAAAAAGGCGGTGTGAAGAACGGCAAATGGACTCATCACGGAAAATTCACTCCGTGGGTTGAATACGAAGTTGAAAAGCCGAAGGAAGAAAAGTCCGGCTCCTATTACTATGTTAAGAGCGGAGACACTCTTTCGAGCATTGCCAAGAAGTTCGGTCTTACAATGGCGGAAATCGCCAAATTGAATCCGCAAATCAAAAACCTGAATGTGATTCATGTCGGAGACAAAATCGTTGTCGAAGTCATTAAAATTGAATATACAGTTAGAAAGGGAGACACACTCTCACAGATAGCAAGAAATCATGGAATGACTTTGAAAGACATCCTTGAATCGAATCCGCAGATTAAGGATGCGAACAAAATTAGCATAGGACAGACTATTCGAGTCAAATGAATTCCCCTTTCCCCTAAATTAGAAAAAGGAGTCATCCGTTTGGGTGGCTCTTTTTTCTTTTGTTAAGTTTTGATTAAGTTTGTTAAGTTTTGATTAACTTTTTAGGCATAGGAGTTTTGAAGCCTGACCACATCTTGACCACATTGACCACAAAAAGCGGTTGAATCGGTAAAATCGGACTAACTTTTTTAAAATCGCTCAAACCCTTGCAAATAGGCGGTGCAACGAGATACAAACAGATACAATCCGATACAATAAAATACACCATTTTAAAAACATTAACTTAATAATCAAATAGCCTTGAAACCCTTGAAAACACAGGGTTTTTATTTTTGAATTGTGCTATTTGTGTGCAAATTGACCACATTTTTTTCAAACACTTCAACCGCTTCTCTTTGCGCCTGATCTGACGGATGCGTGTATGTTTGGAGTGTAATGTTTATATTCGAATGTCCAAGACGGTCTTTTACTATCTTTGGACTTATGCCGGAGTCAATTAAACTTGAAGCATGAGTATGGCGAAGCGAATGGAACTTGAAGCCGTACTTTCGACAGTATCGCTCCATATTGCTCGGCTTTGCGAACATTCCCCATTTCTCCGTCAAGACAAATTCTCGCTCTTCTCCCTTTTCAAAATTGACTTCTCCGTTTGCTATACGATTTTTAATGTAAAATTGTCCGTACTTTACCTTATTTTTTAACTGTTCGGCACGATAGGAGAGCAGAATCTCCGAGAGCGCAGCTCCGAACGGAATGGAACGGACAGAATCTTTCGTTTTGGGTGTTGAAATTCGCCAAGATTTTGCGCTAAATGAAAGAGTTTTATTTATATTGATAATTTTATTGTCGAAGTCAATATCGTCCCAAGAGAGCGCAAATACTTCGCCTATTCGCATTCCTGTGTGAAAGCCTATCATCAAAGCGACATTATACGGAGACTTGATTTCCGAGTAAGCCTTGCGAAGTGTTTCCAAATCCGTGACCTTTGCTTCCTTCGGAGACTCCGAAGAAGGTGTCCGCAGATACGCACAAGGAGAAGAAGAAATAATTCCCAAAGGAACAACCGCATATTTTAATGCTTCGCAGACAATGACTTTTATCAACTTTGCGTAGTTTTGGGAATGAGTCTCAAACACTTGGTTTATGTATTCTTGCATCTTCAAGGGAGTCAGGCTCTTGACTTTGAATGAGCCAAGAGCTGGCTTCAACTTGTTTCTTATAATATTGGAATACAGTTCCGTTGTCTTTGGCTTCCAAGTCGGTTTGCAAGTATCAAACCAAATGTCGAGCAAATCGGAAAAGGAAATCTCGGCATAGTTTATCATCAAACCGCCGTTTTCATAATAAGAAAGTGCTTTCAAGGCTTCTTTCTCGCATTCCTTCTTGGTTTTGAATCCTGACTTTGAGATTTGCTTCCGCTTACCGCCTATTTTGGCAACATCAAAACGATATTCCCAAACATTATTTCTTTTCCTTATCGTCATATTCTTCTCCAAACATATAATTCAAAGTTTTGCCGTAATATTTTGTAAGACGATACAATGTGTCAATATCCGGCAAAGTTTTCCCTTGCTCCCAAGAAGCGACAGTTGTCGGCTTCTTATCAACCAAGTCTCCGACTTCCTTTTGTGTCAAGTTTGCTTCAAGTCGGCACTCGACAAGCCGATTCTGCACTATTTGCCTTATTTCGTAATCGCTCATTTTGAAACTCCTTTCCGTAACATTATAACATAATATCGGCAAAACTACGGAAAAAATGTAGAAAAACACAAAATAAATGTTGACACTACGGAAATTCAGTAGTAATTTATATTTAGGTGCTACGGAAATTCCGTAGCAAAATTTATAAATTGAAACTACGGAAATTCCGTAGGGAAAGGAGAACAATGGGAGAAAAAATCAAGGCTTATCTCGATTCACATGGAATCAAACAGACATTCCTTGCCGAGCAGACAGGACTTTCTTACTCAATCATTTCCGACATTTGTTTAAGGGGAAGGAAAGTGGAAGTCACGGAGTATTTTCGAATCTGCAAGGCTTTGGGTGTTCCGTTTGATTTCTTTTATGAAGAGTAAAAAAGAAACCGCCTGTCGGCAAACAGACGGAATCAAGGAGTTATAGATTTCGAAAAATTTGACTATTCTTCGGTTCTATTTTATCAAACTCCTTCAAAAAAGTAAACGAAAGGAGATTCAAAATGAAATTCAAACACACAGATAAACTCATTCTTTCAGTTCTTGAAACAGTTCCGGCGACAAGGAACTCGGATGCTCTTCTCTATTTAGAAGTGATTGAACGAATCGGAAGGGGAAATTCTCGCAAACCAATAGACGAGATTCTGCTCGGTTTGGAAGAACTCGGACTTCCTTGCTTCGAAACAGTTCGCAGAACAAGACAGAAGATTCAAGCCGACAGAGACGATTTGAGAGCCGTTGGCAAGGTTCAGGACTATCGAGCGGAGCGAGAAATGGAGTTCTCAAAACATTTTGGAGCGAAATGCCATGATGAATAAATTATACAAAGTCTCGGAAGTTGCGGAAATATTGAGAGTCAATAGGAACTGTGTCTATATGCTTATTCACAATAATGAACTCCGAGCCTTCGACATTAACGGCTTAAAAATAGCAGAAGATGATCTGAAAGCCTTTATTTCATCACGGAACGCAAAGTTCGAGACTTTGGGAAAGGAGAAAGAATGAGAGATTTCTTTTTATTATTCATAAATCCAAGATTTTGGGGCGCATATTTAATACTTTTTCTTCCTGTGAACATAGGAATTGTAATGGTGGGAACAGTTTACGCAAAGGAGAAACTAAATGATTACATTCGAAGATTTAAAAAAGGCGAACGATTCAATCGTTACCACAGAAATTAAAGGCAACCAATACGCAGCCGTTTCGCAGAGAATCAAGGCTTTTAGAATGCTCTTTCCAACAGGAATGATTGCGACCGACATTATTTCGAACGAAAACGGAGTTTGCATCATTAAAGCGACAGTTGGATTCTTGAACGAAAACGGAGAAAGACAAGTCCTTGGAACAGGAATTGCCTACGAGAAGGAAAACAGCTCTTTCATCAACAAAACATCATACATAGAGAACTGTGAGACTTCGGCGGTCGGCAGAGCCTTGGGAATGTGCGGACTTGGAATTGACTCGGATGTGGCTTCCGCAGATGAAGTCCAAACGGCAACATTCCAACAAGATTCCTTGAAGCCTATCACGGCAGAAAAACGCAAAGCATTGGAGAAGTCTTGCAAGGATGACGGAATCCCTGTGGGTTATATCTGCGAACTGTATTCGGTATCGGAACTCAAAGAACTGACCGAAGCGAAGTTCGTCAACCTTGTAGGACATTGGGATGAAATGAAAGCGAAATACAATGAACGGAAAGATTCTTGATATTGTTCAAACCTTTGACAAGAAATTCCGAGTGACTTTTGAAGTCGATTCCGTGGATGATCTGAACGGACTTGGCGGACTTCTCTCAATCGTAGTGAAGAAACTCCGTGGAAAGCGGTCACTAAATGCAAATGCTTATTTTCATGTTTTAGTTGGAAAGATAGCAGAAAAGAACCACACTTCGAAAGCATTCACAAAGAATCTTCTCATGGCAAGGTACGGACAGGAAGAAACAATAAACGGCGAAAGATACATCATATCGGCTTTGTCGAGTGTTCCAATGGCAGAAAGGGAAGATATTCACACCAAGGCAATAGGTTACGGACACACGAACGGAAAAGAGTTCATACACTATTGTGTTTTAAGACCAACGCACGAATATGACTCTTACGAAATGTCGGTTTTGATAGACGGAACAGTTGAAGAAGCAAAGGAACTTGGCATTCCGACACTCTCGCCGGATGAAATTAAACACATGGAAAGTCTTTGGAAAGGAGCAAAAAATGACTCATAAAAACAATCAATACTTAAAGAAATTGGCAAAAGAAAAAGGGGTATATCAATGGCAGATAGCGGATGTATTAAAAGTTTCCGAGCCTACACTTGTCAGGTGGATGCGTTATCCGCTTGATAACGAAAAAACAAAAGCATATTTAAATGCGATAGATATTATCGCTTCACAAGGAGAAGCAGATGTTTAGTGCCTTTACTGCGGATTTAGAACATTGCTTCGTTTGTGGCAGACCTTATCCACAAATTCATCACATGATGAACAAATACGATAAGAAAAAAGCCGAGAAATACGGACTTATTCTTCCATTATGTGTAAATCATCACACAGGAGCAGAAGGAGTCCACACCAAACCTGAAAAGATGTTGGCTTGTAGGCAAATGGCACAAAGGAAGTTTGAAGAAGAGCATTCACGAGAAGAATGGCTCTCGGAGTTTGGAAGGAGTTACTTATGAAACAATTATCATTAGACGATTTATTCAAGCCAAACGGCAATATAAGTCCTTGTCCTTATACAGAACAATGCTCAACCTATGGAGTCGGATGCAAAGGCGAATCTTGGTGGTGTAATCAAAAGGGAATCAAGATTGAAAAGACAGTTCCGACCAGCTTTCAAAGTTGCATAGGAAAATGCGAGTTCTGTGATTGGGGAGTGGATGAAATTACTTGCCAATGGAGTGAGAAAAATCCAAGCCGTCACAGATATGGCGGTTGTCAAAACGGCTCTCATTGGTTACCGAATGTGTGGAAGATTCCGAAGTTGTGTGGCGGTTGTAAATGGCATAACGATTTCCATTATCAAGGAGATGACATAGATCATCCGATTGAAGAACCGAACATTTATTGCACAAGACCAAATGGAAGCATAAACAGAATAAAACCCTATAAAGAGTTTGAACAAGACGGCTTCGGTGTCGGAACTTGGCACAGGCAACACGAGTTTGACTCTTGCGAAGGGTGGGAAGCGAGTGAGTATTTTGAGACAGTTTGAAATTGAGCCTACAATGGCAAATTTTACGATTTATGGCAAGTTTCCGACCATTAACGAATATATCAAGGCTTTAAATAATAATCGCTATGTGGGAGCGAATTTGAAGCGAGATTGTGAAGAGTCGGCAATGTGGAGCATGAGCGAAATCAAGCATCTCCGATTCGACAAAGTGATTCTCCACTATCGCTTCTTTGAACCAAACCAAAAGCGAGACAAAGACAATGTATTCACATTCACAACGAAGATTGTTCAGGATGCAATGCAAGAACTTGGAATGATTGACAATGACGGTTGGAAGAACATTGAGAATTTTACACATGATTTCTTTGTTGATAAGGACAATCCAAGGATTGAAGTTTATATCGAAGAAGTCGGAAAGGGGAAAGAGTGAAATACGAAGAAGGCAAAAAGTGGCTTACAAGAATAAGAACCATTGACCTACAAATCAAAGAGAAGATGTATCAGATCGAAGCACTTTACACTTGCATAGGTTTACAAGGGATTTCATACGATAAGATTTCCGTTGTTTCTTCGCCGGAGAACAAGTTTGAAAGAGTCATTGGGGATATAACTCAACTTAAAGACGAAGTGGAAGAATTGCAGCTTAAAAAAGCACAAATCATCCGAGAAGTCTCCGCACGAATCAACAAACTCGGCGAGTGTCCTGAAAGAACGATTCTTTTTGGATTTTATGTCGGTGGAATAGAAATGGAGAAAATCGCACAAGATTTAGGATATGAACTGTCTTGGTGCTATCGGTTAAGACAGAAAGGAATTGAAAGATTATGAGTGATATTCAAATAGCGGTTGCGGAAACTATCGAAACAATATGCGACAAGTTCTGCAAATTTAGCGGAACAGGAGAAAACAACGAATGCGTTTATATGGCAACGCATGACGGAAAGTGTCCGCTTGATGAACTTGTCGAGAAAGTAGGGTTGAAATGAACTTGTTTGAAGGAATGATAATTTGGACATTTCCTGACACAGATATAAGAGCCTACAAGAGAACGATTGAAGAAAGCGGATTCCGAGCAATAGTCGGACACGATTACATCCAAGTAGGCAAACCATACACTAAAGCGAAAATGGATTCCAATGAGTTCGGAAAACTCTTGAAGAAGAAGCGAAGAGCCAAAGACATAACAAGGCAAGACTTATCGAAAGAAATCGGAGTCTCTCAAGCCACTATCTTCGATTGGGAAATCGGCAGAAGGCTTCCGAGAGATTACAACTTAAAGAAATTGAAAGAACTCTTGGATATATCGGAAGGAGAATTGAAATGTCTAATCAAGAAGCAATAGAAGTAATGTGCCGGATTCGTGCTTGTAGATATTCCGAGCATTGCGAAATGAACTGTGAAGAATGTCCGTGCAATTATACAGACGAAGAGCTGCACGAAGCGCTCGGAATGGCGCAAAAAATTATGGAAGGAGTCAAAAATGGCGAGAGAAATTGTGAGTGAATGTGTAAATTGTGGACTCCCTTGCTTGGGAGATGCTTGTCCAAAGATGAATGTTGTTCAATTCAGGTGTGATGATTGCAAAGAACTTTGCGAACCTGACGAGTTATACATGTACGAAGATGAAATGCTTTGTGATGAGTGCTTGTTGAAGCGGTTTCCTACGGCGAAACAGGAAGGATTTGACTATGACATGGAGTGAGTTCGGAAAGATATTCAATGCCTTTTTTGAAGAATTGATATGGAAAAACTATGGCGGTGCTTTGTTTACGATTCTTGGAAGAGACATAGTGGTGTTTGTGTCCGGCTATCTCGCTCACTTAATTTTGGAAGCATTCATTGAAATTATAAAGGAGAAAAAATGATATTTTTCTTATTGGGACTTGGTTTAGGGTTTTGCACAGGCTCGTTTCTCGGAGTTGTGACTTTGTGCTTGTGTATGATACGGAAGGAGACAGAAGAAGATGAACTCGAAATATATGACTATAAAAGTAAATAATGTGACGGAAGGTTCGTCAGATCATGTTGTTGCAAGGGTTGTTGACGGCGAATGCTGGTATTATGGCAGATACGATAAAGAAAGAGCAAAGGAAGTTGCCAAGGAGATTGACGGAATAGTGTTGTTAGATTTGGAACATAAGGTTGAGCCTGTCATCCATACTTGCGGAAGAAGGTTGACGGATTTCGACTTGTTTATGAACTTTTGTCCGCTTTGTATGAAATCTTTGGGAGAACGGAATGAATGAAGGATTTGTGAAACTGTTTCGCTCACTTGAAGAGTGGGAGTGGTACAAAGACCAAAACACAAAAGATTTGTTCATCCATTTACTTATTAAGGCTTCGTGGAAAGAGTCTAAATATTATGGATATGATGTCCCAAAAGGAAGTATTGTAACAGGAATCCATGCTCTTTCCGAAAGCCTTGGAATTTCGGAACAATCAATCAGGACTTCACTAAAACACTTAAAATCAACAGGCGAAATAACAATCAAATTAACAAACAAATTCTCGATTGTAACCATTACAAATTGGGAAAAATTTCAAGGTTTCTCCGAAGAACTAACAAGCCAATCAACAAGCAAACTAACAAGCAACCAACAAACAACTAACAATCAACTAACAACATATAAAGAAATAAAGAATATAAGAAGTAAAGAAGAGAAGAAATATAGTCCGTACCAAAACGGAAGAAATCCTGACTTCATAGCGAAGTTAGAAACGGAGTTGAAAAATGGCAATCATTAAATTAAGCATTATCATTCCTTGTTATAACGCAGAGCCTTTCATTGATGAACTATGCAAGAGACTCCTTCCGCAGCTTGATGAAGAAACGGAAGTCATAATCATTGATGACGGAAGCCGATTTCCTTATATGGCTATTGATAAAAGGTTTAAGGTTATCCGAAAAGAGAACGGCGGTGTTTCATCCGCAAGGAATAAGGGACTTGAAATAGCAAAGGGAGATTATATTGCTTTCATAGATGCGGATGATCTGATAAGCGAAGATTATATAAATTGCATAAAAGACAAAATCTCCAAGGAGCCGGATGTGATTTGGTTATCTTGGGAAGCCTTCGGAACATGGAAAGTCAAAGTCCATTTAGCCGAAGGAGACAACTTCCCTTCTTGGAACTTATGCGTTTGGAACAGAGTCTATAAAAAATCGGTCATAGGCGACATCCGATTCAACGAAAAGAAACGAGTTGCGGAAGATGCACAGTTCATCCGAGATGTGAAAGCAAAGACAATCGAATACATTTCAAAACCGATTTACTTTTACAGAACAGGACAAGACTCGCTCACAAAGCGGATTGCGCAAGGCAAGGTTGAAATGAATCGAATTGTATATCATTACAACCACATCACGAAGGACATGACATTCCTTATTGATGAAATGAAGAAAGTGTATGACGAGAGCGAAATTGTTGTGATGACGAATAAGAACGATATTGAAGAACTTTCCGATTATGCGTTAGTGATGAAACCAAGCATCATATACGGACACGAACTGAAAGGCGAAAAGACCAGCTTATTCCGCAGAATACCGAAGGCTATCAAAACACAAGTTGCCATTTATATAGGCAATGCGTTGGAAATCGGCGGTGTCGAAACTTGGATTTATAACTTTTGCGCCAATATGTATAAAAAGTATGACATCATGGTTTGTTATTCGGACAAGATGTTCCCAAAACAGATTGAAAGGCTTTCAAGGCTCGTTATGGTTCACAAAATTGGAATAAATCCTATATTCTGCGACACTTTGTTGAATATGAGAATTACCGATTCAATTCCTGACGAGTTTGTGGCGAATCAGATCATCCAAGTCTGCCACACTTGCAGAATGAAAGATTGGAAGATTCAACCGAACTATGACAAATTGGTTTATGTATCAAAAACAGCTTCCGAGACTTTTAAGGAAGAAGGGGAAGTCATCCACAATTTGACTTACTACGAAGAGCAGAAAAGACCGCTCGTTTTGATAACGGCTTCAAGATTTACTTTCGAAAAGGGTTTGAATCGAATGTATTTACTCGCAGAACGATTCAAAGAACAAGGCTTGGAGATTTTATGGCTCGTATTCACAAACAAGCAAATTGAGCAGAAAGACGGCATTATACGAATGAATCCTACACTTGACATAGGCGGTTGGATAGAACGAGCAGATTATTTGGTTCAATTATCCGACACGGAAGCATTTTGCTATTCAATAGTTGAAGCACTCTTGAGAAGAACTCCGGTTCTTACCACTCCGCTTCCTGTCTTAAAGGAATTAGGATTCAAGGAAGGCAAAGACGGATATATCTTGCCGTTTGATATGAAGGACATTGATTGCGAGAAGATATACAAGAAGATTCCAAAGCCTAAATACATAAGTGACAATGAGTTCATAGAAGAACAATGGTGTAAGCTGCTCGGAGATTCAAAACCCAAAGGAACATACAACACGGACAATCCGATTCTTACTGTGAGAGCCTTGGAGTTCTTCGGAGATTTGGAAATCGGAAGAAACATCATTGAAGGGGAAGTCCTAAAAATGAGAAGAGAAAGAGCCTTGATGTGGTTATCAAGGGGAAAGGTGGAACTTGTAGATGCAGATGACATTGTTTGATTTAACAAGAGAGCCTTTTGAGATTAAGAACGATATTCGACTCATTGAACTATTCGCCGGAGTAGGAAGCCAAGCAATGGCACTTCGAAACCTTGGAGCAAACTTCACGCATTGGAAGGCAATCGAGTTTGATAAATACGCAATGGCTTCTTACAACGCAATACACGGAACAAACTTCGAACCGACAGACATCCGAGACATTCACGGAAAAGACCTTGAAATCACAGATACATACATACATACATACATACTAACCTATTCATTTCCATGTCAGGACTTGTCCATAAGCGGTTTACAAAAGGGAATGTCCAAAGGAAGCCAAACACGAAGCGGTTTACTTTGGGAAGTCGAAAGATTGCTTTGCGAAGTCGAAGAACTTCCGCAAGTCTTGGTTATGGAGAATGTTCCAATGGTTCATTCCTTGCAGAACCTTGACGATTTTGAACAATGGATTGAGTTCCTAAATTCAAAAGGCTACACAAGTTACTATGAAGATTTGAACGCAAGTGATTATGGAGTGGCGCAAAACAGGGAACGAACCTTTATGGTTTCATTACTCGGAAATTATAATTATAAGTTTCCGGCTCCTATGCCACTAAACAAAATAATGAAAGATTATCTCGAAGAATCGGTTGATTCGAACTATTATGTCAATTCCCAAAAGGCACTTGATCTGATTAAGGAATTAGAAGAACGAAGCGAGAGCCTGTCTCCGACCATTAAGGGGGGCGGAAGGGGTTCGATAGACCGTCACGAATGGGATATGACACTTACGAAATGAACATAAAAACGATAGAAAAACAGACCGACAAAGCCAAAACACTAACGGCGAGAGATTGGAAAGGCTTTGGAGCTGGTCATCAATTACAAAATGGAGTTATCTCTTGGAAGAATATTACTTAACGGAAAAACAAACAAGATATGCCTTGAATGCCAATGGCTCGGCGGATAGGGGGGGTGGTGCAAAGATGCAACAATCAATCCTTCAATCGCTCATGCGATTACTGTCAGGAGCGCAAGTGGACAACAAAGAGCCGGAGTTTCAAATTTCGTTTGTCCGAACCTTCCAAACGATTTATCCGTTGACGAACTGAAAAGGTTATTGGGATATGATTGAAGTTTTAGGAAATATAATGGACTCGCAAAATGATTCCTATGCTGGATATAGAGTCTATGGTGCGGGGGGGTGTTCCCCTTCAATCTGTGCGAGTGGTTTCAAAAGGGAGATATATATAATTGAAAATTGGGATAAAACAAGCCAATTCGAAAGGCTTCGAAGAAATTCAGATCAATGGAGTGGCGGACTTCTCTTTCCCTACGAGTAATACAAGAAGGGGAAGGGTTATCAGGGGGGGGCAGACCGCTCCGACAATAACAGTTTATGAAAGGGATATTTGCAAAGTGGAAACAAATGACAATGAAATCGTAGAAACAAAGTACAGAATCCGAAGGCTTACGGAATTAGAATGTTGGCGACTTATGGGATTTACTGACGAAGATTTCAAGAAGGCTCAATCGGTCAATTCCAAAACGCAGCTTTACAAACAAGCCGGAAACTCCATTGTTGTTCCTGTCTTAATGGCGATATTTAGTCAATTAAACATAAACGGAGTGAAGCCTTGGAACGAAATGTCGAATGAAGAGAGGGAGTGTTTAATAAATGGCAGATTTTTACGATAGACCAACATGCCGAGATTGTTGCGATTATGACGAATGTTGCAAACAAGTTTGTCTCGAAGGGAATCCAATGTGTGACAAGGGAATGGACAGAGAGATTGACTTCGAAGATGAATTTGAGATTTATAATGCAATGCAAGACAAAGAGTTCCTTCGAAAGACTTATGGGAACACAGATGTTGAATCCATATTGAAGAAGAATTACAGATTCGACATCTTGGAAGATTGGAGAGAATGGAAAGGAAAGACAGAATGACAGATGCTGAATTGGATATTTTTATCGAACGAAAACTCACAGAAATGGCTATTAAAATTCTTGAAAATATTGAATCGGAAATCAAGATAAAAAGAGATAAACTTAATAACAATCCTAATTTTTTTAAGAAATGTAAAATGCAAGGGTATAGTGATTCGATTGGAATACTTGAAAAGAATATAGCAGAACTGAAAGGAGAGAACAAACCTTGAAATGTGAAGATTGTATTTATTCAGATATAGTCGATTGGGAACAGGATAAGAAAACGGGCAAGGCAACACCTATTTGGTGGTGTGAAAAGCACAATAAACTTTGTGAAGATTTACAAGATTGCGAACTGAAAGAATTCAAAAATCATAAAAGAACTCGAACAGATAAGAGCCGAGATTGATGCTTTGGACAAATGGGGAGAACCTTTCCACAGATACAATCTTGCTCTCGGAGATTGTCTTGAGATTATTGACAACCATATCGAAGAGTTGAAGGGAGAATAAATGTACACAATACGAGTTGTAATGAAAAAAGATGTAAGACCTTGGGATGTCCCTTATTGGGAACACAAAAACTCTCAATTCTCCATACGAGAAGATATAAGGTATCTTGAAATATATTCGGAAGAAATTGAAGGAGTTCAAATGGAAGGGACTTGCTTTTATAATTTGGATGAAATTGAAAGATTTGAAGTTATAGGGGGAGCAATAATGTGGCAGATGTTTGATGACAAGACCGACCGACTCGTTTTTGTCGGAACTGAAAAGGAATGTGAAGAGTATTCAAAAGAGCATTCGGACAGAAAATTCTATATGATAGAACTAAAAAGCAAAGAAAACAAAAAAGATATGTGATAATATTTAAGTGTGAAAGATTGGAGTCGAAAGTGTTCGGCTCTTTTCTTTTGTCAATTCTCCTGTGCGTGGCTTCCTATGAGTCACGCACGATTGGGTTTAAGGAGCAGAAATGGCAAGGAGTTTCGCAAAGAGTTTTTATAATTCCAAAGAATGGGAACAGACAAGACTTTATATATTAAAGCGAGATAAGTTTCTTTGCCAAGATTGCGGAAGTCCGGCGAGTGAAGTTCATCACATCATTCACTTGACTCCGCAGAACATAGGAGATGTATCAATCACTATGAATCCAACGAACCTTGTTAGTCTTTGCCGAGACTGTCACTTCCAAAGGCATAAGGGCGAACATGGAAAAGGGAGAGTTGTTCAGGAGAACAATCCTTACACATTTGACGAACACGGAATGTTAGTTCCGAAATAATTTTTCGTCATGTCCCCTATATTTCGGACTTTTTGAAATGCCAAGGAGAC
>Ga0310691_10002153_pt1 | contig 27128 bp, 25 predicted proteins | sample 176DNAGHGlowgp2_FD_203887 | JGI IMG/M metagenome (GOLD analysis project Ga0310691, IMG submission 203887) | Sheep rumen microbial communities from Palmerston North, Manawatu-Wanganui, New Zealand - 1766 DNA GHGlow gp2 (v2) (version 2) | ecosystem: Host-associated > Mammals > Digestive system >... | reverse complement strand
AAGCTTTGGTAAACCGTCAAACGCATTAGCGTTAATTTCAGTTACACCTTCAGGAATATCAACAGTTGTTACATCATTACAACCTCCGAAACATCCTAAAGGTATTGTTGTTATATTAGGTGGTATTATATCACTATTAATCGTAGTTAAACCACTGCAATCAAGAAAAGCATGGTCTCCTAATGTTTGTAAACCCCTAGGTAAATATGTGCTTCCTATATAATTATGACTAAAAGCCGAATCTTCAATTGAAGTAACACCACTTGGAATATCTAGATTATTAATATGTAAAGAAGAAGTACAAGAGCCGCCACCAATTTCTCTTAATGAATCAGGTAATATTAAAGAAGTAATATATGATTCTTCATTATTAAAAGGTCTTATTTGGCTTAACCTTGTTACACAATTACCAACAGCAACTTTTGTAATAGTGGAAGATGTATAACCCATTGGTAGATATTGCATATCACTTGTTGTTAAAATAGGTGAATCATTACAATCAGCAGCATACTGAGTTCTATCCCAACTTGTACTAACGTTATCAAACCACCAGTATGCTTTAAAACAATCCATATTTAAATTGCTAGTTTTAAGCTTCTCATCATATATTGCGTCACCAATATGTCCGAAGACATATGGAGTTACAGGCTCCCAATCTAATCCGTTTGAAGATTGGAATTTTTGAGATTTACGATATTTAGCATAATAATCACATATATACTCTCCCTCTAATTCAAAAAAAGCGTATTCTACTCCACCAATACAATCAACAGAATTAGGCTCATATAATCTACCTTTTCTGTATTCATTTAAACCTTGCCATGTATTACCATTATCGTATGAAACATATCGTTTTTCTTTGTAAAATTTACATGTATTTGCCATATAATTAATTATTTAGGTAAATTATCTTCAAGACACCACCATATATCTGCCCAATCTGTATATATATCATCTACATTTGCGGTTATTTTTAAATATCCATTTATTGTATGGAAAGTCAAAACACAATTTCCTTTAGCAATGAAAATTCCGCTGCCCCAATGAGCACAATGTTCGATACCTGATGCTGTATTTAAATAGTCCATTGCTGACGCAGTACCTCTAACATCAGAATTATCACTAGATGTAATAGTAGGGTCAGTAATACCACTTAATGTGTATAGAACATAATGATTTGCGTTTCCATCTTTTCCTAAATATTGTAGCATACCTGATGGTGTTTGTTGCATACCAACACCGTTCACACCTCTATGATTTGTCCAAATATGCAAACGTTGACCTTGGCATATATCAGAATCTTCTTCAATTAGCGTTGTTGCAGAAAATACACTTGGTGTTACATTTGTCCAAGTTGTACCACTGTCTCTAGACATTTGTTGTATTACTTGGTTGTATTTATCTGTTCCGTCACAGGTAAATCCACTGTCAACCCACCTATATATGGTATATCCACAATCATCTGATTGAGTTTCAATTATTTGATTTGACATTCTATATTGAAGAGGATATACAGTAGACCATGTTGCTCCACTATTGGTTGATTCTTCTTTATACTCTTTGTAATATTTTGTAGTTCCACTACATATATAATCATCAGCACTTGCTGCTCTCCATCTATATATTGCTGGTGGAACATAATCACAATTATCACACCAATAGTCTGAATTGATGTCCATCTCAACCCATTTATATATAGCATCAATACCAGCTCCACAGTCTGGTGAATTAAATTCCATTAATTCGCCTCTTTGGTATTCGCCCATTGGATGCCATGTTTGACCATTGTCATATGATACATATCTTTGATATTGATAGTACTTACAAGTTTTATCCATTATAAATTATTTTGTTTCAATAAACATGAAAAAATGGGATAGATTAGTTTCCTATCCCATTTTAATTTAAGATGATGCTTGTATTTTATCAATGTAAGTACTCAAGTTAGGAACTGCTTTATAAGCATCCACAGCATCGCTAGGAACATATATGTTAGTTATATTAGAGTGAGAGAATATCAATGTTCCGATTGTAGGAGGTGTTGAACTCTCAAATGTAATATTTGTCAAATCACTGTATCCGAATGCGTTATTACCAATGTTGGTAATGTTGCTTGGTATTGTTAATGCAGTGATACTAGTTCCATAGAACGCATTAGTAGCAATTTCAGTTCCGCATGTACCGATTGTTGCTCCAGTTACATTGGCTTTCTGTGCTTCGTTACCCAATACATCATTTTCTGTTATTGTATACATATTTGCTCCATAACAATACGTTGTCATTGGATTGTTGTATCTACCAAATGAAGCAATCTTATACTCACTAGACCCACACTCTCTAGAGTTGTATTCAACCAATACTTCTTGTGTTTCCTCTGGGTCCACATCATTCCAAGTAGCACCACCATCTAATGAATATTGAAGCTTCTGATGAGCAAACTTATCAATGTTATTACAATATGTATTTACAGTAACCCACCTGAATTCAGCAACATCACAGTAATCACATATGTATCTTGATTCATCTAATAACACCCATTTGTATTGAGGCTCTACTGGTGGTGTATATCCACAGTCTGGAGAATCTGCCGCAATTAATTGAGGTGTCTTTGTACCTGCTCCATCATATGATGTTTCTGTAGGAACTACATCTTCCCAAGCTGCTCCACTGTTTTTAATCCTTTTTTGTTCTTTATATAGATAATACTTATCATAGCCAATACAAATTGTCATTGTTGTTAACACCCATTGGTACTCGTATTCTATTCTTGGAACATATCCGCAGTCAACAGAATTACTTTCAATCAAAGAGCCTTGTCGGTAGATATTAGTTGCATACCACCTATTACCATTATCTGATATGTATTTTCTCTCTCTATTGAACTTATTATATCCGTCACAAATAGTTCCTTCATATCGCCAATCAAAGTATATCTCTGTTGGTATATATCCACAATCAAATGACTTATCCTCAATTAAATCGCCTCTCTTATAGGTGTTTGTTTCAACCCACTGTACATTATCCTCAGAAATATATCTTCTAAGCCTCTTATACTTTGAGTAGGCATCACACATATATCCATCTTCAGTCCATCTTTCATAAGTATCTCCTGTTACATATCCACAATCAGTAGAATCTGTCTCAAGAACTGTTGCAGTTCGTCTATAAATACCTGTAGCAATCCATTCATTTTGACAAGTACTACAATTATCGCAATCCCTTACAAATCTCTCTTCTCTAGCATATTTTGTCGTACTATCACAGATATAACCATCATCTAATTCCCATTTTTCACATTTCCATGTGTCTGAGCCATGAAGGTATCCACAATCAGTAGAATTTGTCTCTATAATAGTAGATGTTCGTCTATAAGTATCAGTCGCAATCCAATTGATGTTATCAGTAGATGTATAAAGTCTCTCTCTATCATATTTGGTAGTCTCTTCACACACATATCCTTCAACTTCCCATTTGGTATATACTTCTTGTCCTTCACACTCTGCTGGTGAGTCTGCTGTTTCACTACCAAGACGCTTATTACCTGTTAATATCCAAGTTTGACCATCATCAGTAGATTCTTGCTCTGCTTGAACAATGTATTTTCTACCGTTACTACAAGTTGTTTCTGTTGTATCAATCCACCTTGTATTTGAACCACTACATTGACTAGAATAAACACAGTTTACCGTTCTAGTTTCGTTTGTTCGAGTATTGATGTCAGAAGATGTTGTTCCTGTGTATTTACGCTCAACATCACATAAAAAATTTCCTATACAAGTTGTAGATTCCTTAACCCAACGCTCAAATCCAACACCTTGGTTAATAACCACTTCCGCAGTTGTCATGTTACAGAATGTTACAGTAAGAGTAATAATTCTGATTGAGCCAGTATTGTTCTTAGGAACATATACCTTGAAATAGCTGTTTTGTATTGTTGGGTTTGAAACTGTTGATGATGGGTCTGTAACAGCTTGTACACAACATGACGTTGGAACTGTTACATACTGAGCATTTCCTGTAATATCAAATACAGCCCCTGCTGATAAACAAGTGCTATTCTTTTCAACTGTAACGTTGAAAACTTTTGTAGTGTCACAATATGATACAGTTAAAGCTGCTGAAATAGGATTATCTGTAGGAGTAATTGTGTTACATACCTCCACTGAATATGACTGATTCCCTACACCATGATTAGGATTGACAGTAATACCTGTGTTACTAGATGTAATGCTCCAATCAGTATCGGCTATCAACGAGTACTGTCTGCAAGTAGTTGTGTTGAATACAAAACTACTTGGGAAAGATGTCTGTAACTTACAATCACCACCTCCACAAGAAGAGCTTGGGAACTCTTGAGTTTCTGAGAATGTTCCAACCAAGTTATCACCTAGAAAAGCAAATCTATCCTCATATCCAACAAGACACTTATAATTTCCTGTTGGATTACCAAAAACATCAACCTCTTTCTTAAGTAAATACTTAGCAACACCAACCCCAACACACTCATATGCGTCATAATCTAATGTAAATTGGTATGTACTTCCGCTTTCTTTTGTTTCATGTATCTCATCATATGTCTCACCTATAAAATCACCATTGTCATGACTGTCAATAAGGTTAATCTGTATATTATCCATTGTCATTTCATCATTCGCAGTAACAGTAAACGATGGCTGAAGACCAAAATGGAATCCAGTTAAGATATACTTACCGCATGAAGACTTGATAATAGCAGCATACTTGTTATCCATGAACTCAAGCAAATTATAGTGCCAAGAACTCTTGTAGTCATCAAACTTGATATTGAACTGTAGAGAGTGAGAAACATTCTTTCCGTCAAATGTCTCTGTAAACACAGCACTATTCTTGTTGAAAACAACATCCTTGAAACCACTGTTTGTGTATTTGACATTGTTACCGCTTCTCAAAGAGTATTTTGACTCATTAAGCCTTAAAGTATCGAACTTACAATATTTATATCCACACTCATATGGAGTTGCATGGTTCATACCATCAATCCTAAGTATAGGATGATTGCTTATCGTAGATAGTGTAAAATCAGTATGAGAGTCATTTCCATTCAAAGTGTAGGTATATGTCACCTTGCATGGAAACAATGGATTAACAAGCCAATAAACACCGTCTGCGGTCTTAACAATGGCATAGTATCTACCTTCAAAGTCCTTATAGTTCGCATAGCCTTTCATTGAGAACGTAAGGGTATGTGTGAACTTATATCTCTCATCCAACTCATCAGTATCTGACAATTCTATGTTGTATACAGAAAATGACAATGGAGTTGCTGAAATGCTGTCAACATAAGCCTCTCCATTATCTATGTGTATATTTCTCAAATCATCCTCACTGATAAGGTATACAACCTTCTCTAGCTTGTCGATGTTGTATCCACATTCATTTCTTTTATAAGTACTTACACTCATATTTTTTGATTTAATTATTTATTGTAAACATGAAATGAAACGACTAAATCATGTTTATTTAAAATATAGCATTATGGGTAAGATAATTAAAGAAAACGGTAAGATATGGCTTGAGGAAATACAAGATGTCCTAGGCAATCACAAAAAGCTGACATACCTAGGGGAAGACAAAGAAATTGAAGAGGAAAAGCCTAAAATGAAAAGAAAAAAGAGCAACTAGTGTTGCTCTTTTATTGTAATGCAAATATACGAAAAAAAGTTGAGATAATCAAATGAAAATCTCAACTTTTATTGTTTTTTAACCTTTTACAGTTTCGATAGCAGCTGCACTAAGTGGAACAGCACTCTCAGTAACGTTAGCTGTCAATACAATCTGAAGACCGTTTGTGTCACCGCCACCGCTAAGAGTTGCAGTTTCAGCCTCAAGACCAGTCAAACGACCGAGTGCAAGCCACTGTCCGTCAGCAGTTACAACGACTGCCATGTAACGACCAAGTGCAAGGTTATCCAAGTCTCTGTGAAGACAAGAATCATACTTACCAGCGATATTGAAAGTCAAGCTGTGAGTACGATATTTGTTACCACTATCCTCTACGACAAGGGTATCTTCGAAAGTGGTTGAATTCTTCGCTGGTTCAATGTGATAGAACTTCTCATCGTTCTTCAAAGTAATTGAAGCAACTTCCTCGCAACCCTCAGTGTTAGCTGAAACAGTAGTCTCAACATCTGCATAGTTTGCAAGATAAATATCATTTACCTCTGGAAGAGAGTAGCCGCAAGTGTTTGTACGAAGAATATCTCTATTTAATTTACAAGTTAAAGCCATATTATAATATGTGTTTAAATTAATTATTATTCTTTTGTTTTGAGTGGAAGGTAAGCCATATTACCTACCTTCCAACATCTAGGATTTATATATTTAGTAGACAAATGAGTCTATTAAGATACATATACGAACAACTCTGGCATTATGATACCTACAGCGATGTTGCTGATTGCAAGAACTCTGAACATATTGTCACCAGTAGTCTCTCTCATGTCGATAAGCTTGTACTCAAGATGTGAATCGAAAGTATCATAACCGAGAACCAAGTTACGAGCAGGACCGAAGATAACAGTGTTCTTGGACTGCATAGTAGGAACAATCTCATATCCCATTACGAAGATACGACCATTCTCTCTACCATAGTTGGAGAAAGTTCTATTGGTCTCAACATCGCAGCAAAGCTTGCCAAGAGCAATCTCAAGCACTCTTACGTCTGCATGGTTCATAAACACCTTGTAACCCTCAGTGTCAACCTCATTAGTGTTAGCAAGCTCGATACCCTTAAGGATAGCGTTCTCAACTTGTGCAATAACGTTAGCTACAGTGAAAGCAGTAACAGCGACTTTCTCACCAGCGTCAGCCTTAAGTTTCTTCTCGATACCGTCAGTAGCTTTCAAATAAGCCTTTGTAGAAGCAGTACGAGCAGTGTCACCTTGCCAGAAAATCTCCTGATATTCCTTAGCCATCTTCTGACGAAGTTTGCCAAAGTACCATTCACCGAAAGTCTGTGGGATTCCACCTCTTAAACTGATTTCAGTCTGGTCAACAAGGAATGTGTTCCAGAATGTGTCATAACAGTTCTCTTGGTTAACCTTGATTGCTGATGGCTCAATGAAACTCTCTGCCAATGATGCAGAACCTTGTGGAGTGAATGGACAAGTATACAACTGCCATGCGTCACCAATCTCACCATTGTACATCTTCATCTTACCTTTTACACCATCCATGAAGGTGATACCATACTGACGAAGGTCGATGTCATATATATCTTTAGAGAAAATCTCCTGTGCTTCCTTTCCACAGTATGTGATGTTTGATAAATCTATGAAATTAGCCATAATTAATTATAGTTAGATTTTGTATTATTATTTTCCTTTGTAATAAACATGATTTATATTTTTGTTGACTTAACCAATCATGTTTCTCATTTGTTCTCTCCAAGCTGAATAAGTGCTTGCACCACTTGGTTTTGCATTTGTATTAACTGGTTTAGTTGAAGGCTCTTTTGATAGTTCCTTAACTTTGTCATTAAGACCGTTGTTCATTTCCTTCAATGCGTTAATCTCTTCTTTCAATGAGTTGATAAGTTCCTCAAGATGTGCGTTGTTCTCTTGTGGTTTTTCCTCAACCTTCGGCTCTTCCTCAGTTGTTTTTGGCTCTTCAACTTTTGGTTCTTCAACAACTGGTTCCTCAGTCTTTGGAGTTTCAACCGTAGGTTCTGTAGGCTGTGCATTTTCCTCAAGTTCTGCCTTGATTGCATAAACCTCGTCAAGATAAGACTCAACAGACGTAAATCCACTTTGATTAGCCAACTCGATATTCAATGGGTCTGTCATTGCTGACAATGGATAAGACTTATCATCCGAATCCTTTGATAGAATTGCTTCTAATTCCTTTGCTGCTGATTCTGGGGTAATCTTGTAAGCCTCAGAACTCTCGATGTCTGCTTCATCTTTTTTGCTCATTGAAAGTGATGTAAACACTTCTGATAGGATATTCTTCATTTTATCCCAAAACATGTTGTCATTTGTCTCTATATTCATATTATTTGTATTTTGTTTGCTAAAGTCTTCCAAGGAAATCATTGACTCAACAGAGAATCCCTTAAGCTCTCCACTCTTAACCCTCTCCCATACATCAATCTGGTTTACTTTCATACCAACCATCCAAGTTCCTTTAGGTACGTTAATGCCTAATGCGTTTGCTTTGTCCTTGTATGGGTCTTCAACTAGCCAAGACTCTGTGATTGTGATGTCGTTTGCCATTTCCTCATGGTCAAGAGTCACCTCATTCTGTCTGTAATTCTTCATAAAGTCTTGGGACATCTTCTCAATGCTTTCCTTTGTGAAACTGATGTAGAACTCTTGTTCCCCATTGTTTCTGTATATATCCTTGTCTGGAATTAATGCAGCACCATACACCATATGCCTTTCGTCACTCTCAAGGAACACTCTCTTTTCTTCCTCTTTGGATAACGCAACGAAATCAGACTCAATGGCTGGTGATTCAACCATCGAGATTGCATATGTCTCTGAATCAATTCCTACTTTGTATTTCTTGATTTTCTTAGCCATAGGTGTCTTTTAAGATAAACATGAATTAGTTGAAAAAAAGTGGGGATAGTTCCACCCCTATCCCCTTGCACAGTCCTTTACAATGCGAAATTCCCTAAACGTAAACGGTGCATATTACTTTAAATTAATTATATTATACTCCTTCTGGACATCAAAGCAAGGACAAGCCTTTGTCGAAAACTCATTATGTCCATGTATTGTAGCCTTTGGATACTTGCACAACAATTGCCTCAACAAATTCCATAATGCTTCCTTCTGTTCCTTTGTCCTTGTATCCTTCGGATTGCCATCTTTATCTAAGCCTCCGATATAGCATATACCAATGCTGTTCTTGTTATGTCCAACACAATGTGAACCTATCTGGTCTTCGCTTCTACCTTTTTCGATTTTACCATCAAGGTCTACTACGTAATGGTATCCAATTCCTTTCCATCCTCTTGCCTTATGCCATTTATCTATGTCTTTTGCATAGAAAGGCTTTCCTTCCTTAGTGGCACTGCAATGAATGATTATTTCATCAATTTTTCTCATTATCGTCTTTGTCTATATAATAATTTTCTGGTCTCGATGTCCAGATTACTCTTCCTTGATTAACCCCTTCATAAAAAAATGCATACCCAAATGGTGCTATATATTGATTATCGTAGGGGTTTTTATACATTCCTATGCTATTCATTTTACTTCACCATATATCAAACCCAATACCCACTCCCACATAGGCATCGAATTTCTTATTGAAAACTCCGTATCCTACACCAACTTGAGGCTGTATATGAAACCTATCAATGAACCTTTTCTTCTCCTTTACATACTTCGTCACCTCAACCGTATTAGTGATAATCTCCCTATGTGTTCTCAGACGCATTTTAAGGCTGTCTAAGGAGGTATTTATGCCGCTGGTGTAAACTTGTACGTCTGCTATGTCTTTGTCGATTGTGAGCCTTTTATCGAACCTTTTTGACTCCGTTATGAGTTGTATCGTATCCCCATTTGCCTTGAACAGAGTGTCCGTTTTGGTTTTTATTATAGTTTTTGGAACGAACTCTTTTTCTATTATTGTTGTATCTTTCCACAAGGTGTCAGTTTTGGTAGTTATGATAGTATCTGTTTTCTGGACGTTGTTTATTATGTCTCTCACATTGTAATTCCTATCTATGTAAAATATAGATAAAATTACAACAATTATAAACAAACATACCCATATTAATGTATTACTCTTCATCTTCCTCTTCTAATTCCTCATCTTTTGTTTCTTTATCCATTTCTGCTATATATTTTATGGATTTGTACTTGTATGAGTAGTCAATTCCTATTAATGCACCGCTGAAAGTGAATACCTCACCCATAGCAGTCAAAACAGATGCATGAATGATACCCATTGGTGGTAGAAACAATCCTACCCAGAGCAAGACGCATCCCATAACAGCTAAGAACACACCCAACCACAGTTGGATTGTCATTTTTTCCTTCATTGTAAGGATATGGAGTCTTTTATTTTTCATCGCTATTTACTTTACATAAACATGAAATGAAAGAGAGTTGTCCTATGATTAAGACAACCCTCTTTGAATTAATTATTTAAGCAAAAGTGTGCTTCAAAATCTTACTCAAGTCCAGCCATTACTCTCACATCGTTGACAGCTTGCGTCCTATCTATGATGTCCACAACTGCCACTTGGACTGGTCTGTTTGAGTAATCCTCAAATGCGGTAAGCATTCTGTCACTCAGATTGATGTCATTCCTCAATGTTGGTATCATACCGCCATCAGCGAACTTCGTCCTAACTGTCGTAATGCTCTTCTTGACTTGAGAATTACCTCCATAGAAATCAATCAAGTCCTCAAGACTAATCTTCTTTCTCTTAGTGTTGATATATTCAAGCAAATCAACATTCTTTGATGTCGTTACCTTGTTTGTGATGAACTCACCACCTTCAACTTCAGCTTGTCCACCTAAGACCTTAACACCACCTTCTCTGTGTGATTTTCCTTGGATAACACCACCACTTCCATATGAAGGAATATTCTGTGATTGGATTGCTGCAATCTGTGCTGCACCAGCTGCTGCTGCAAGAGCCATCATTGGGATTGCTGGGATAGGCCAGCTATTAACTGCTGCCATAGAAATTGCCATTGCCATATTGATTGCTGCTTGTGCTAACTGCATTTTCTTCTTTGCAACAGCTTGGTCATGTTCTAATTTCTTTTTCTTCTCTTCAGCCTTTTGTTTCTGCCTCTCAATCTTCTGCTCTTGTGCAAGTGAAGCCCTTTGTGCTGCCATTTCAGCATTCAACTGGTCAATAAGCTGCTGTCTTCTGTCGCCTCTTGCCGTTGAAAGTTCATCCTCGATTGTTTCAACTGCTGAAGCATGTTCTTGGGTAATATCCTTCTGTTTATCAAGCAACTCCTCATATTCCTCAATATACTTTTCTTGCTGCTCAATCATCTTGTCATACTGATTTGACTGGATTTCAGACAAAGATGACAATATTGTGTTCATCGTCTGTCCTACAGTTTGTACCCATTGGTCAATTGAACCCCACCATTCTCCAGTTAACTCCTTAAGTTTTGTACTCACATTTTTAGCTGTATCTTGTGCTTGAGTCTCAATAACTTTTAACTGGCTAATCAATGTATCATAATCACCAAATGATATTTCACCGTTCTTTAATTTTTCAAGTAATTGCTCTTTTTGTATAGCAATATCAGTAAGGGCTATTTTGATTGTATCTTGCAAGTCTTTAAGCTCAGTTTTGGTTGCCTTGAAATTGATTATACCCCAAGCATTTCTCTTTTCAGCCTTGTCTATCTTATTGTTTACCGTTGATAAGACATCTTCAGTTTCTTTTATAAGATTGCTGTAGAACTCTGTATATGCTGATTGCCTTTGTTTAAGGTGGTTTCTTTCAGTTTCTTTTACCTCATTTTGGTGTTGATTTTCTATAACCTTCATCTGGTTATTATGAACATCTTGTTCTGTTCTGATTTTATCAAGATAATCAACATAAGCGTTGTTAAGGTTTGTTGTAAGTTTTTTCAAGTCACCTTCATTCTTAGCCTTTTCAGCATCAGACATTGCATTATACTGCGATAAGAAATTCTCATACTCTGTCTTTGCTTTAAGATAACCTTGAATAGCATCTTGGTTCATGAATTCATTATACTCTTCCCAAGTATATTTACCTTCTTGAACACCTTTCTTGAGGTTATCAATCCATTCATCCATCAACTTTCTATAATCAGAGAAATATGTGCCAATCTGGTTTTGTGTTTTTCCTAGCAAATTACCTTTGGCATCTTCTTCCATATAGGTCTCAAACGCTGTTCTAGGAGTTTTGTATAGAGAATTACGTCTTTTAGTTTCATCCTCACTTTCTTTATCATCATCATAATACCTTGAAATAGTTAGTTGGTGACGTTTCTCTTCATTTTTCTTTAAAAGTTCGTATTCTGTATCTAACTTGTCTTTCTCAATTATAAGTTCTTTGTCAGCAGCCTCTTGTGATGCCTTTAAAAGATTATTATAATATTCTTTTCTTAATTGGGTTCTAAGAGCATAAGCTTCACTTGTTTTTTCAGAAAGAATACCAATAGATTTAACTACTTTGCCAATTCCTTCATTTTCTTTTTCTATAAGTTTCAACTGCTCTTTCGCTTCTTTAAGCATTAATGAATACTTATCATATACTCTTTGAGCTTCCTCTGGTAATTGTTCATATTTATCGCCTATATTACCTAAAGCTTTTTCAAGATATTCTACTGTGTTTTTAGTGTTAGTATAAGCTTTTAACACATCCTTTCCATATTGGTCAATGTATTTTCTTACATCAGAAGAATTGTAATCAAGTGTAAGAGCGTCAACTTGGAAATCGTTAGATAAATCAACTGCATTGTCCATTTTTTCGTTTTTGGCTAACTCATTCCTTTTCCTTGAATTTTCAACCTCTTTCTGGTACATTTCATCATTCATCTTCTCAATCTTCTCAATATATTTCTTTTCCTCATTGATAAGATTGGTATGATATTCTACCCTTGCCTCAAACACCTTGTCTTGGTATTGCTTGTTTATTAGCTTAATCTGCTCTTGGACAAGCATTCCAGTTTTTTTAGCTTCTGCAATTCTCCTGTCTCTTTCAAGTTTTAGTTGCGCAAGTGTTTTCACAAATCCTTGCTTCATTGCATCAACTCTTGCTTTTGCTATCATTGATTCGGCATCTACAACAGTTTTCTTGAGTGAATTTGAACTGTTTTTGGTATTCACACCTAACTCTTTTTGATACTTCGATAATTTTTGAGACACATTATCCAATAGCTTGTCCAATTCAACCACCATGCCACTGTTTCCAGCCAATATTGAAGCACCTCTAACATCATAACCATTTTCAAGAAGCATATTGAATGATTTCTTAAACGCCTCCATTCTTAATGCTGCCAACGCTGCTGCATCGCCTTGAAGTCTTATCATCTCAATAACCTTATCACCTTGGTTAACCAAAATATTCTGAGCATCTGTTACACTTTTTACGCTTATGCCAAATTTTTTGAATATTTCAGTTGCTTCTTTAATTATTGAGGTTTTCCTCATCTCATTGTTTGTGGTCATATATTCAGCCCTAAGATGACTCAACCTTGATGCAGTATTCATATATGTTGCAGAAGCCCCAACAAAAGAATTCCTCTGTTCATCAATGGCTTTCTTTGTTTTTTCAGCAGCTTCTTCTGCCTCTTCTGCTGCTTTCTTTTGTTTCTCACTCCATACTTCTACAATATGAATTAATTCCATTACACCTGCTATTACAAGACCTATTCCCAATGCTTTAAATGCTGTACCCAATGCTTTTGTCGCAACTGTAGCACCCTTTGAAGCCTTTCCAACGCCAACAATTGAAGCAGCCATTTTATCAGCCATTTCGCTACCTTTTGATAGCCATGAACCAATACCTTCTCCAGTTTGCATTTGCTTGTTAATGGTCTCAATACCCTTCAATACATTTTGAAGAGCAAGCAATTTCTGGATTGAACGCTGTATTTCAGAATCGTCAATACCAAATAAAGCACCTATACCTTCACTTACCGATGCAATAGCTGTGAATGACTCCATTGCGTCCATAAGGTCATCCATAGGTTTTTTGGCATCATTCATTGCGCTTTCCATCTGCATAACAGCTTGACGAAGGTTCTTGAATTCCTCTGTGTCAGTCTGACCATTAACAGCCATTGTCTTAAGTTCATTGTTAAGTGTCCTAGAAGCTTCTCTTGCATTTTCAAATTCCCTTATGACACCACCGACATTTACTTGTATACCCTTGAAACCTTCTGCTGCTGAAGCATAATTACCGACATTTCTACCGAATTGACCATAAGCTTGCTCTAATTCCTTAAGTTTATTAGTCAACTCATTAGCTCTCTGGGTCATTTCTTGGAATTTCTCATCACCAAGGTCGGTTGTCTGCATCACCTTCTTGATGTCAGAAAGCTCCTGCTTCAAACCCTTCATGGTATTACCATAATTGCCACTTGAAAGACGTTCCGCTGCTGCCCTCTCTTGAGCCTCAGACACAATATCCTTCAATATGTCCTTCTGTGCTAATAAACTCTGGTAATCTTCTCTTCTAGCGTCTCTAATCTGCTGCTCTGTACTTTGGATTTGCTTTAATAGTTTGTCCTCTGTATTTAATTCAGCAGTTCTATTTCCACCTCCACCATTATTTGATGAGGTGATACTAACGCTTCTGCTCTCCAAATCCTTTATCTTCTTGTCTAGGAACTGTAGAGCATCTGATAATGCGTCAACTTGCTTGATTGACTGGTCAATACCATTAATCTGAATAGTATATATTTTCTTGTTATCAGCCATTGTTATTAATATTTAAATTAAACATGAAAAAAGGGTGACTTCTAATCACCCTTTCTTATTAGATTTTCTTAATCAATTTCAACTCTGTGGTATTGCCTCCAGATGGGTCATAGCCATTAATCTGCCCACAATAATACAAATCTGAGTCGAAATGAATCAATGCTCCACCCTTTATATCCTTATACTCATCTGGTGTTATATGCACATCAATCTTCACATAGTTACTCGAAAGCATAGGACTGATGTTGAAATACTCCGTCACAATGCTCGTCTCACTGTCCTTATATGATAGATTAAACCTATTCCAACTGTTCATTGGGTATGTCAGATAAACCTTCTCATGCATATGGTCACTGAGCCATACATATTCTTGAGATACTTGGTCTCTGTACCAAAACCTCTGGGTCATCGAATAACCATCATGTTTCATAGCCTCGTCATAGCCATATCCTTCAGCCATAAATTCAGCCTTTTCTATTACTGGTATGGTTATCGTCAAGCCATCAGAAGAGCTTTCTGTGCCATCCTCAAAGACTTCTTTCCAAGTGAAATTATCATAGTAGGTATATGAGAAATTAGTCTGGGTATTCTGTGTCTTCGTCTCATATGTATCATCTGACAAACTAATGACAGTATAACCGCTGTCTCCCCATTTCTTCCATTCATCACCCTCATCATTGATATGTTCTGGTGGTATTGTCAACTCAAATCCCCATTCATCTGTGTCAATCTTGTATTTAACTGACATTTCCTTTGGATAAGAGATATATTCTGACTCAGCCTCATCAGAATTAACCCTATTATCAATGTCTATTGCATTACTTAGGTTCTTTTTGAAACCTTGATTAGTGTTTATGTCAATCATATTGCCATCTTGGACAATTTCAAGGTTAAATGCCTTCTGGATGTTGCTTATCCAATCACTTACCTTTGTTTCCTTGTTAGTAAAATTGAAAAGATTAAGGTTTCTAGGGAATTCTGTGGTAGAATATGCTCCCCAATATGGGTCAGCCCTCAATTCAGCCTCAGAACGCTCAGAAATGGCTTCTATCGTCAACTCTGTGTTGGCAGAACAAGCATATCTCTGACCATCATAATCCCTCTGAACTGCCATCAACTCTAATATATCGTTCTTTTTCAAATAAACACAGCATTGAATAATACTGTTATATACATTTGAATCATCTGAATATAAATAACAAGTAGAATTTCTATATTCATTCTTGCAATATTCTGTCGAAACAGTCTCAGTACCAGCCGATGTTTTGTTAATCAAGTCCATACCTCTCACATCAGCGAAAATATGGTTGTTGATTGAGCACATTTTAGACCAAGAAGTACCATTCCTCATTACAGATACAGTACCATTACCTAATGTTGAAATTCCGCATATAAATGCCTCTGAAACAGCTGGGTCATATGGCATTGGATAACCATCCCTATGCATATATCCATAAGTATTATACTGCGAAGCACCATATCTACCACCATAAGCATGACCTCCAGTTGTTGAAGTTCCACCTGCTCTTCTACCTCCATATGTATGACCTCCACTTGGTGAAGTTAAACCTCCAGTTTGAGTACCACTTGTAGAGCCTCCACTTCTCTGTGAATTCGTTGTTGTGACTAATCCGCTAGTTATTGTTGGTGCTTTTGAGCCATAAAGGTCTTGGTGAGGGAAATCTGTTTCCCATACGGTCTTGTTTTGAACGGTAGAACCAGTATAAGAATCACCTTCATGGGTATATTTAGTCTGGTTTGGGTCTCCAGTATCATAAGTGATATTCTGTTTTCCCTTAATTAATTCGATATTTTCGTCATAATTCCTCACTAATTGTATCTCTAGAGGCGTTAATTCTTTTAAGCCTCTCTTGATTTGAACTCTCCTTTCCTTGAATTCATCACCATCATAATATGTGGTTGTCCATTGGTCTGCTTGGAATGTGGTTCCAGCACCACTAAGTGCTGCACTAGTTGACATATAGATTCTATACCATCCATCTGCTGGAATAACTATCACATTCTCATTTGGGTCGTACATATAAGTATCGCTATGGATTGTCACAGTTACAGCACTGTTATTCGTTGAGTCCATCATATTCCATACGTCAATTGTAGAGAAATTAAATTGTACTTCAGCGTCTCTATTAGAAGCATTGTTTGCTGGTTTTATTTTATAATATGGAAACTGAAGGTCTTGCTGAATACCACCAGTAGAATTAGACCAACGGTTTGTATGTGTATGATGAGTATATCCACCGCTAGTTGAGTCTGCAATCACTGACTTATAATTATCCCACTTGATATTCAATGATACAGTACCGAATTTAGGATTTCCAAGATTATATACTGGTGTTTGCTCTTGCGCAAGGTTCGTAGAACAATAAATCCCATTGATATTTGGGTCAGAAAATGCGCTTCCACCGACTGTATATCCCTTGTTTTCAAATGCTTTCTTCATCGTCTCAGTCATATTCAACGAAGGGTAGAAACTCTCAACCCACCATTTGTTGTACTTGTCAAGTGTATGCTTTGGGGTATATGTCGCAGAAACCTCATCCTTCGTCACATAATCCTTCTGGAATACACCATAACTCACTAATGGGAAGAAATACTTTGTGGTATAGTCTCTGTTGACAGAGTTAATTGTTGGAGCACCATCAAAAGGAACTTCCCACTTAAGGTCAGTCATCACCATTTCACCGAATATCTCTTCTAATGTGTTAATCTTGATGTTAACCAAGTTGCAAGTATACATCTTATCCTTTGCTGAATATTTCTGTATCGTCAAACTTCCATCGAAAATCATATGACCGTCAACATACACTTGTGAAGGGTATCTCGCATGGAACTTGTTCGTCCTAGAGAGATTATTAGCATAGTTTAATATACGGTCATTATTCGGTGTAGATGGAATGTCAAATGAATATGAATACTCAGCTTGTGTCGTTGTTGTCTTCGTAGGGTCGAACAATACGTTGTTTATTCGAAGGTTCAAAGACTCCTGAGACACAAGCTCAATAAGTTCTCCATTGATATATAATTCTATGTAATGTACGTTTGAAATCATAATTAAATATCTGAATATTCGTATTGTAATTTAGCTGTGTAAATGTTGTTGTAAGTCTGGTCTTCTGAAACATCAATCGACTTTGGAATAATGTAATAAGCCTTTCCGTTAACAGTTGTCCATACTTTCTTGCTTCTCATCAATGAGTTGAATATCCACTTGCCATCCTCTTCCATTAAGTGTGATGTCAATGTCACAGTCTTCTTGTAGTCATTTAAATATATTCTCTTCCTCTCAAACTCATCATTGTTATGATAATCAAAGATATTCTTCTCATATGTCTCAATATCAACACTGTCAGATTCAGAACGAGCACCTGTGAAGTCGAAGAATGAAATTCCACCATACTCATTTCTCCATAATATCCTCTGATAGTATTCAGTAGCTTTCAAAGGCTTGATAATGTTGAACCTTGTGGTTTCTGTACCAACTGTAAGGTCAACATAATATCCGTTTGTAATTGCTGTCTGTGGTATGGCTACATTTGTATCAATAATCATATTGGAAGTTGTTCTTTGACCAGTTGTGGTGTTTGAATAAAGCTCATTGAAAGCACTGTCCTTAACAGATACTGTAACAGACCAACTAGCTGTATCAAGACCACATAGAACAGAATATGGTATAACATTATTATAAGTGTATAATGTCATAGTACCACTAGAGCCTCTGTTCTTGTTCAATAGCATCTGAACACCTTGAGCATACTTGTATTTATCACTTTGGTTCGCATGGTATCCAACGGTTGTATTTCCACTAATAGCTCCTTGGTTCTGCCACTCACCATCTTCCCTAAATATATTAATTACAAATGTATATGGCTTTGTCTGTCCATATTCAGAGAATGTAGACAATACTGGTGATACATCAAATGCACATTCGTCACCATACCAATTCTTCTCAAGAGTGGTTACATAGTTTGAGGTGTTTGCACTTGCTGAATCATATACGTCAACATCAATTTTACTATTGAATAATACTGAAAATGCGTCACCATCTTGAACTGATACACTCATGTACTGTGATGGTATGTTTCTCTGCAAATAGTTCGCTGTTGTAATCTTGCTACCAATCGTCTTTGCAATAATCTCCACAACACCGTTAACTCCGAATATGTCAAAGTCTGCATTCAAACTTCCACAGTTTCTAAATGCCTTAGCAATAGACATTGCTGTTGATACCCTATCGTCACTTATGTAGAAACGCTTGTTCTTAGCATTTTCTGGCGACATGACGTTTGTAATAGTCTCACCAAACAATGTAATGTAATACTGTGAATCAGCACTTACAGTCTGCCTAAGACCATTGCTCATGGAAAACTGAATGGTACACTTGTTTCCAGTAACATTCTCACTTATCTTCAATATGTTTGGAATCTCTGTGAATGTAAGAATATTGGATGGAGAACTAAGGTTGTTATATGTTATGTTCATACGTTAAAAAAATCATTTATCATTCTCATTATTTCATCAAATAACTCATCTGCCCAATCCTTATCCCACACATAGTCAATGTCAGCAAATACCTTGTCCATAAAAGGTCTTGGAGCTATACCATCCCTAGATATTGCCCTCCTAATAAGATATATGGTTGAATTGTCCGTTGGGATACCTCTTGACCTTGCCCACTTGATAATAGGCTCAACTGGAGGCATCTTAGCCCCCTTCCTTCTTCCACTCTCTATGAATGTAAGATAATCATTGAGCAATATGTCAAATACCAAGTCACCGTCATTGGTAGCCTTTACTTGGAGATTTTTGTATATGTCACTACCTATAATGGTATTCCTACCAACCTTATGGTTGACCAACTCATGACCCTCCATGACAGCCCTTACCAACTGCATAATGTCCTTGGTGAACTCCATTACAATCTTTGATATTTCCATTAGCAAATCCTATTTGTTGGAAGGTGTATTGGATTTATCTCTATGTCTCCAATCTCTTCGTTATTTATATCAATCTCCTTATCCTCATCGTCTTTATATGGTTCATCGTTGAAGTTATCATCCAATGTACATAGATTCACTGGAGAAGGCATTTCCAGCGTCAAGGAGAGCTTAACTCCAGCCGAACTATCATCTGTATACCTTGCTAGTGTTAAAAGGCTGTAATCGTAAACTCTCAATATTCCTTTGAACTGTGGCTTAGTGTCAATATAAGCCATAATGTCACAAGCAATCGTATATGCGTTGTTCTGGACTTCTAGCACATCGTTCTCATCATCGACAAAACCTAAGATATAAATTTCAAACTGTGCCTTGAATATATTTGTGGTAATATTCAACTCATGCAGACTTATATCATCCACATAGACTTGGTATGTCTTGTGGTTATTCTGGGCATTATTCATCTTCTCACCTTGGTATCTGAATGTCCTAACGCCCTTATGACGAAGTGAAATGTCCTTTAATATATTAATTACGTCTTTAAGCATAATAATTTTTATTTTAAACATGAAAAAAAGGGTAGACTTATCATCTACCCCTCTTAGCCTTTCGTCTCAGTTCTTGGAACTGGTCTTCAGCCTCTTCCATTTGCTGTTTCCCTATTAAATACGTCAGAAATGTCAATGTATCTGTCAAATACTCTTGTTTGACTTGAGCAACTTTCTCAATTTTTTCATCTGCGAGTTCAAAGAGCGTCTTTTGAAAACCCCAAGATTCTCCGAATTGTCTATATTCTGCTGAATGAGGTTTAATCCTTCCTCCACTTCCGAATACAATTGGGAATGTGTCATGCGTACTATGTATAAGCTTAAAAAAAAACTTATCAAAGGCATTATCTTCATTATTGGCTGTTTTGCAAACAGTTTCTGCCTCTCTTCAAACACCTCTGCCTCGAACTTGGAGTCATATATCTCACCGTTTTTCCTACATAGAACAGCAAGAATTGAGATATAGTCATGTGGGTCACTCTTCAATATTGTGTCAATTGCAACGTATTCACCAGTTTTAAGTTTTTCCATCACATTTATACAATATTCCTCGCCATCTATCTCTATTTTTGGACTTGCATCACCATAATCTGGTTGTTCCTTTAGGAATGAAAGCTCATTCAACAGCTTATCAGTGAAATTAATAGGCAATTGGTCTATTTCATCCCTTGTATGGTCTGTGAATATGTCTAAAACCTCCCTTACATCAAAATCCTTGTCCTTGTCAGAGTAGTATTTCTCTATCTTTTGGAACATTTCCAGCGTTACGTCTTCCCATTTAGTAGGAACTGTCCATTTCCCCAAGTCAATTACGTTCTCATTGTCCATATTATGTAAATTGTTTAATATTCATTTTAACAAAATGATAATTATTCTCCCCAGTGTGCTTGAAATCCTCCCTACACTGTAGACATACGCCTAAACTTGTCACAGTATCGTCATGATAGCCTTCCTTTGCAGCATATGTAATGTTTCCAGTCTTAGTTAACTTAAATGTAAACGTTGAAAATTCTGAATACAATAGCCTATTATCTTCCTCAAAATGTATCGCATTGTTAGCAATATCGACTGCCAGAAGAGATATATATTGTTTCTTCGTCTCATTTGTAGTTGTAAACGAATAGAAATTGCTCTTTCTTATAAGCTTTTTCTTTATTTCATTCGCCATAACTTCACCAATCGAGTTATTCTCGATATATGTGGCTTGTGGATGGTAATCATTGATAATCTTGGCAATCCTATCATATTTCTGGTCTAACGTTCCATCAACCTTGTACTGTTTTACTTGACCTTCAGTATTTATGATGGATACAATGGTATTATCATCACCTACTGAAGATGGGTCAATTCCAATCCAACATTTACCTCCATCATAATGTCCATCGAAACAAGTTGAGAAATTTGGGAATACTGTCAATGCATTATCTAGGAATTCCACCTCAAACTCTTGCTTAAATGCCAGTGGTGGATAGCCTCTCTTTAATTCCTCAATCTCTTCCTTGGTGATAAGGTCATCATCATATATCGTTGCAGTTAACTGGTGATAACCCTTCTCTCCATTGAATGCCTTGAGATATAAATCATAGTACATACCTTGTCTTCCATTCGGTGTCGATATAACTAATACTTTTGGTTTTCTAGCCTTTATAATAGGGAAGATGACATTGTAGTAAGGGTCTTCTCCAGTAGATAGCTGTGTGGGAAAGAATGCAGCCTCATCCATCACTAATATACCACTAACTGTATTACCTCTGATAGATGTTGGTGATTCCATTGAGAAGAATTTCAATGTTGCCCCATAGATGGATTCTATTTTAAGGTCTGCTGCATTTGCTTTCTTAACGATACCAGTTCCTTCAAGGAGTTGTGTAAGCTCTGCGAATACTTTCTTACCTTGTGCGAATGTTGGTGATATATAAGCGTTAAATGTGTGGGGAACACAAAGATATTCAATCATCATAATCTCGCTAAAAACTGTTTTTCCACACTGTCTGCTCCAACGAGCAACAAGAAACTTACAATCCCTTTGATGCATTAGGTCATAAGCTTCTTGTTGTTTCTTTGTTAATTTGATGTTGAAATTAATCTTCATCTATTACCTCACCGTCTACTGTATTATTATCAAATCCAAAATTGATTGTAATCCCTCCATCCTTATCAGAGTTAACTTGAATATTTGTCTGGTTTCCATCCCTAACTCCTAGGAATATCTTTGCCATACTGTCCAAGGTTGCTCTAGCATTGAACACATCATTTCTCTTCATACATTCAGCAAGGATTGTCTCATACCTAGCATAGAACATATCCCTTAGTTTCTCTGCTTCTATGTCCGTATCAACTGCGAACCTATCTAATGCAGCATTATAATAATAGGCTGATTGTCTTGCCTTAATCGGCTTATTACCATATTCTCCTAACTGTAATTTCTGGATTACATCACTTCTTGAGACTCCATTACATATATCAACATACACAAGGCTAACAAGGTCATCTGCTTTGTTATAGTCTTCAGTCAAAGTAGGACAACCTTTGCTTGCTGGTGTCTTTTTTGCCTTTCTGACTTTCTTACTCTTTTCGCCATGTGTTTTTGCTAACATATCTTATTTCTTCTTTGATTTCGTTATCTTTGCCTTTGGCTCTTCCTTTACCTCAAGAGTCTTTTTAAAACTGTTAAGGGCTGTCTCCAGTTCTGAGATTCTTGCTCTCATACAGCTTCCACAATTAGTAGGAGGTGCTGATTTCTCTAGAACCCTATTATATACCTCAGTTAATTGCCCACCATCACAGTAGTAACCTTTGTTTTTGATGTCGATGAATTTCTCCACCATCGTTACATCTTCATTTGTCCATTTCATATTATGTTATATTATAATTGTTTTATTTCGTTGGTCAATCCACATTGCTAATGCATTTAATATCGCTAATGCAATACCACCATATAATGTTATAGGTAGATGGAATATTAACCCAACTGTTAGATAAGAGAATAATAGAGACCAGAATGTAAGACATAGCTTACAGTTCCAAGGTTTATATTGCAACCACTCTGGTAATCCCCATACCTCTGTTACTTTCCATGTGAACCATCTGATTAGAATAAACATCGCAAGGATTAGAATTACTTGTAATATTTGTATAAACATGATTGTATTTGTTTAGTTTTCAATTAAATCACCATATATGTCCAAGAACTCTGCTTTTATCATATCCCTTGTCAAGTTTTGTTTTACCCAATTTGAGACCTCAAGTATCTTATCTCTGGACTTCTTAATCTTTGTCTCATCATGTATCTGCTTATATGTCTTACCACATAATGTTTTCAATCTATATAAATAGAAATGCTCTGCATCAAAGTTAAGTTCAACCAGTTTCATAATGTATAGAACAGAGAAATCTTCTAGCAAATCCTTTATTATCTTCTCCTTCTTGCTTGATAGTGATTGTTCATACCTCTCGTTAAATTCCTCTTGGGTTATATTGTAGTCCCTCTTCTTGTGATATGCATATCGTTTTTCACAACGGAGATTATTTACATAAGAGCGAACAAAATACCTCATTATACCAGAACAACTCATATCATCTAATTGTCCTTTCTTGATGATTATCTTATGTATTTGGATTACTGTATCGTTTACTGTATCCTCTGAGTATTTCTCCTTATTGCGCACACATACATCTTTGCAGATTTGTCTGAGGTTATTATAGTTTTGGTTTATGCATGTAAAATACGCTGTTACTGCTGTGTTGTCTTCCATTGACTCGTTTATTAAAATATAATTATTTTCCTCGCTTAAATAAACAGTTATCGCTTAACTAATAGTAATATTAGTCTTATTATTATTTCTAATGTCTTCTAGTTGGAATATAATGATTGCTAATCCAACAAATAAAATAAATGTATTCATATTGCTCTTTTAATATAAATATCGCATAAAATGCGAAAATACTGATTTTAGGCAAAAAAAATTTTTTAAATTGCCCTGTAGATAGCACCGATTATTTGCTAATACCTCTAAATGTCTGATAATCAGCAATCTAATATTTTATCCATTTAATTCATTTACGATGAACTAGGGCAAAAATGTAAGAAAACCAGAATTAAATTAAGCGGCTGATAATAAAATATTTAGCGAAATATTTTGTGGAATCAAAAAATAGCACTAAATTTGCAAACGAAAAGTTTAAGTAGCACCATAAAGAGAACCAAAATGAAAGTATCAATTGCGAGAATTCGTTTGTATTTAAAAGAAGGTAAAACACTCAGTGATGGTACAAATCCAATTATGCTGATGTGTTCGTTTAATGGTCGAAAAGAGATTTCAACTAGTTACAGTTGCATTCCTAAGTATTGGGATAAGAAATCTGAATGTGTGAAGAAAGGCTATCCTAATTTCGTTATGATTAACCATGCAATCCAGCAATTGAAGAATGAAGCAATTGAGCGAAGGAATGAATATGAGCGTCTAGGAGAGGTTTATACACCCCAGATGATACTTACACCAAAGAAGGTATTAAGTGGTCACAGAAACGATTTAAATGGGCTTATTTGCGATTATATTGCTGAAAAAGGATTGAAAGAGAATACAGCTTATAATTGGAAATACCTTTTTAATCTCGTTTCTGAATTTGATAACAAGGATGTGATTGTAAACCAATTGACAATTGATTATGTTAAGCGTTTTATTAAGTGGATGCAGAATGAGAAGAAACTTAGTGATGGCGTTATCAAGATGGTATTGAGTAAGGTTGGTGCTATCACCAATTATGCGATTGAGAAGGGATTAATGTCTGCTGATGACTATCCTTTTAAAGATTGGAAGTACAGTCTCAAGTTCAAATCAGCATCAAAACTAGATTATATTCATTGGAAGACATTAGATATAATGAAGGAAATGCTGATGGATGATATTATTGCGAGGAATGGAAATCTCTGGAGTTATAAGGATGAGGTGCTTGATGAGTTGATGGATAAGAACAGTGCATTGTTTGCAAGGTTTTTGTTTATGTCGATGGTGTTGTGGCAAGGTTTAGCCCCAGTAGATATTTGTCATATATTGAAGTCTGATATTGATGTGAAGACTATAAATGGCAGTGATTATTACTGTTGGGATGGTAAGCGAAGTAAGACTTTGAAATCTGTTAAAGTTAGAATTCCTTGTCATACAACTTATACTGAGGTGTTAGTTAAAACGATGTTGATGTTTAATCAAGGGGAATGGTTATTACCAGTATTGAATGGTCTTAGTCTTGATACTCCAGAGAACAGCAGAAAACATAGAATTAGTAATACGATGTGTGCTTTATCACCAAAATTGAAGGAATGGTTCCAGAGGGTTAATGAAGAGGTTGTTAAGAGGAATGTTAATGATGGTGGGGATATACCATTGATTGATATGAAATGTACGTTTTATTCGTCAAGACATTCATTTGCGATGATGTATATGATGAAGGGTGGCAGTCCTATGAACCTTGCTACGTTGCTTGGTAGAAGTCCTAATACGTTGAGTCAGTACATTAAGGAGTTATCTGAGGAAGGTGATTTAGTTGAGGCTGTGAGTATCATATAACATAAAAAGGGGTGGTTATTTACCATCCCTTTTGTATCAGTTTATATTTATTGTTTCCGTCCTTCTTATAAATCCAAGCATTAGACATTGGTAGGTTGTACCTATTTGATGTTTTTGTTCTCTCATAGAGTTTGCTTGGTATGTCGTACTCTGTTTTTGTAGCGTTTCCTATACGATGCAGATTAAAGACTATTACATGGTTATCATTTGTAAAATTCACATACAGTTGGATTGTGTCTTTGTTCTCATTCGCATATTGCATTTTGTAAGGCTCTATGATGATTGACGAATATGTGTCAACGTTGATGTACCTCCTTTTAAGTTCTATTTCAACATATCTGCCTTTGGTGTATCCGCTTGCGTCTGTGGCATATCCTTGTGGTGTTCTACCAAGTTCGTCTAGTTTGAAAACAGAATTGAGTTCCTTCAACATTTCGAAGTCATCTGCTTCATGTGTTTCAGCATACTTTGTGTTCATAGGCTAATCAAAATGGTAAAGGTTTATTCATTTCATTTTCGTCAATATTGAAACCTATACTGTCTGGGTCTCCTATCACTACATCTGTGCCATCAATGTAAATGTTTCTTGGTTTATTCAAATCATAAACCTCAAATCCTTTATCATACACTGCTACGACAATGTAATGTTTATGCCTTCCTTTACCATTTTCCCTAGAGAAAACATTTAATGGTATGTGTGCATATGTATGCTCTAAATCTTCTTCTCTTTTCTTGAAAATGTAATAATGTCTTTTTGTTCTATCCTCTCTGGTGATAGTCGTTGTGATGACATCTGCGCCATCTAGTGTCGGATTGTTACGCACAATCCTTTCAATTGTGTTGTCCATAATTGGAATGTTTTTTTAATTATTATTTTAAAAATGGGTTTTGCCCATTGATGTTTTCATAAAAGAATCCAAGCACCATCTGTCTCAGACATCTTGGATTCAAAAATTAAATAAACTTCTATATGAAAAACTAAATAAAAATATATGGCAAAAAAGCCTCTAATGGTTAACCGATTGATATTATTGCTGCATTGTTTATACTCCTACAGTCGGAGTAAGAGGCTTTATATTACTTTTCCATTTCTCGTAAAAAATCTCTGATGTATTGTCTCTCAAGTGTTGCAAGAGGTTTTGGTATAAGTAGCCATCTTTCCCTAAGTTTGGTAAACAGAAACGTTTTGAACTCTTCAATCTTATCGTCTCTTTTCTTTGGAAAATAGGTGACATTCGGTGAATTGCAATCAACCTCATAAACTTGGTCTTCAACTTCCCTTACACATCCTCTTCCCCAATGTGTAGGGTCTTGTTTCTCAAAGTGATTGTCCTTGACTGGTAATTCACATCTCTCTTCATCTGTAAGTTCCTTTCTCGAAAAATAGAAACCTCTCTTTGTGCAAGGTATTTTCTTTGATAAGATTTGCTGTACCGTTGTTGTACTTACGCTGCATTTCTTTGCTGCTTTGCAAATAGTGTCTGCTTCGCCCCAATACTCTTGATTTAGATAGATATATACCTTGTTTCCTTTTCTCATTTTTCTAGTTCCTTTCGAGTCTTATTGACTAGAGAATCCCAGAGAGACCAATTTATTTTTCCTTCTCCCCTTGCTTCTGCCTCTTCTAGTTCCTCTCTTGA
>Ga0310691_10002152_pt1 | contig 27141 bp, 27 predicted proteins | sample 176DNAGHGlowgp2_FD_203887 | JGI IMG/M metagenome (GOLD analysis project Ga0310691, IMG submission 203887) | Sheep rumen microbial communities from Palmerston North, Manawatu-Wanganui, New Zealand - 1766 DNA GHGlow gp2 (v2) (version 2) | ecosystem: Host-associated > Mammals > Digestive system >... | reverse complement strand
TGAGAATGCACAGTAGCGAGAAGCTTGTAAGTGATATACTTGACAGGAGCGAGATTCGCGGTGAGAACCAGAGGGTTGTGGCATGGGGTATAGGTGATGAAAACTATGCCTCGTACGGAAAGAACCCGTTCTTTAATGGCATGATTGATGCGTTTGCCGATCATCGGCCAGTTGTGCTTACCCCTGATGTAATCTGGTTCCTGATCTGTCAGGGATTCGCGCATTATGTAAATGATAATCCTGAGGAGCTGCGCAACCTGTTTGTAGATCATGAGGGCAAGATAGACCTTGTGGTGCAGAGCGGTAAGGACCTGTTGAGCGGTGAGGCTGATTGGGAGGCAATTGTGGACAGCTTCTACGTACAGATTCGTGACAATACCAAGGGCGATATTGCCGATATCATATCAGAGAAGTTCTCCACAACGGGTGTAACTGAACACATGGTGTCACAGATTGCGCTTATGGAGACGGTCAAGTCATACTTTGACTACATTGTGATTTATATGTCCTGCGGCATACCAAGCGTAACACTTAAGGGCACCCCCGATGACTGGCAGTCCGTTCTGGACCGCACCCGCAAACTGCGTGCTTACGGCATAGACTGGTGGGTGGATGACCTGGAGCCCATTCTCCAGGAGTTTGTCAATGCTTCAAAAGGCAAACCGGATGTTGATTTCTGGAAGAGTATTGTCAAGAAATACCGCCCGGGCGATGTGCGTGGACTCAGTTGCGGAATGGATATCGGCTCCACCAAGTTTGACGGCTGGTTCCTCAAGTTCCTGCCTTATGATGAGAACGGGCGTACACCTGCCGAGGTCAATATGGACCACAGCATGCTGCCCGAGATGGTCAGGACCGAGTATAAGTACATGATAATCAATGATGTTACCGGCCAGGTGGAACAAACCATGATGATGGAGTTCTGGGCCGGAATAGTAGGTATGGAAGTGGATCCTGAGACTTATGCAATGACTCCAAAGATGGGATGGTTTACCCGCATAGACAAGACCGAGGAGGAGCTGCTTGAAGAGTTCAAGGCAATGGATAATGGCGATGGATTCTCGGACGGACTCATGCTCAAGGTAAACAAGGTTCCCGATATAATCCGCAAGATGGGCCGTATAAACAGTCTTACCCTGCGTTTTGTGGGCAAGGTTGTCATTCCGGACTGGATGGACGGCAAGGATATACGCTCACTTGAGATATCGGGCTCCATGACTCCCGATGAGGAGGAGGCCCTGCGTAAGCGCTTCCCAAAAGCACGTATCAACGGACGGGCTCTCCTGGATGATGAGGACTTTTAAGCGTGCAATTGCACAAACTGAACCTGTTTAAATTCATAGGTCCGGTGTTCACCGCTGCGGGTAAGGAGCTTCAGGCAACCATCGGGACGTATTCCCTCTATACAAGCATCAAACTCTCCTTGTGCATCACGGAACTTATGGCATCCTTCGCGGCGGTACAGACGGCTGCGGTATAGCTCATCCACGCCGGCTCGCTGACTGGGGGTATCAAGTTCCATATAACCGATGAAACGGGCAATTATGTCGTCAAGCAGGGCATCGCGGTCATAGTCACGGCCTGTAATGTTCTTAAGTGATATGGGATTGGGGGCATCGCTCACAAATACCTCCTGATTCACGTCCAGGCCCACGCCCACAACAGTGTCCAGGATTGAGTTGCCCTGCAGGGTATTCTCAATCAGGATGCCGGCCATCTTACAGTCCTTATAATATATATCGTTGGACCATTTGACAGAGAAACCGGCGGCATACTCCGGTCCCGCTGCCGCAATGACCGCATCCGATACCGCCAGCGCAATAGCCTCCGATATGTAGAACTGCTCCTGCACCTTTATCCCCTTGGGATGTGCCAGGATACTGAACAGAAGGTTCTTGCCCTGTTCAGACTCCCAGGTATTGCCCTTCTGTCCGCGTCCGGCCGTCTGGAAATCGGCCACCGCCACCTCATAATCATAGGCGGGGTCTCCGCCTTTAAGTTCACGCAGATAGGTGTTTGTTGAACCTATACTGTCACTTCTGTGCCACTTTATCTTACTCATCATTCAATAGGCGGAAAAAACGCCTGCTCTATATGTTCAACCTTAAAATCCCCATCCTCTATGCTGATGGAAACTATATCAAACCTGACATCCATATCAACCTGCCTGAATCTGATATACGCATCGGCCGAATTGACTATACGCCTTATCTTGCGGTCATCCACAAATGTCCACGGATCACCATACTCCGTGCTGGTACGCGTCTTGACCTCGACAAACACAAGTGTAGAATCTTTAGTAACTATAAGGTCCAGTTCCTTGTGGCCGCTTCGCCAGTTGCGGTCCAGTACGGTGTAACCGTGCTCCTCAAGATACCGGGCGGCGATATCCTCGCCCTGATGCCCCAGAATAAGGTGTTTTGCCATGAATGTCAGCGTTTATGGTGCAAAAGTAGTCAGTTTGTTGAGTAATTTTAATAACTTCGTACCAATTTCAGGCCATTTATGGAGAAAAAGGGTGCACAAACAAGAAAGGAACGCTATAGTTTCCTGGTCAATCCCGATGAGAGGCAGATGATTGAGAACTATCTGCGCAAATACAAGATACGCAACCGCAGCCGCTGGATGCGTGAGACTCTCATTACTTTCATCATCAAAAATCTGGATCAGGATTACCCTACTCTTTTTGACGAACAGGAGATGCGCCGATGACACAGGAGGAACTTGACATAAAGTTCATGAAGATGGCTCTCGATGAGGCCGCCGCAGCTTCAGCTCAGGATGAGATTCCTGTAGGTGCCGTAGTAGTGTGCAAGGGTATGGTGATAGCCCGCGCCCACAACCTGACAGAGACCCTGACCGATGTCACTGCCCATGCCGAGATGCAGGCAATCACTGCCGCCGCCTCATATCTGGGTGGCAAATATCTGGACCAGTGCACCCTTTATGTAACGCTTGAGCCCTGCACCATGTGCGCCGGTGCAATAGGTTGGTCACAATTGCAGCGTCTGGTCTATGGCGCATCGGATCCCAAACGCGGCTATACAATCTACGCCCCGAACGCACTCCACCCCAAAACAGAGGTATTATCGGGCATCCTGGCCGATGAGTGCGCCGGAATAGTTCAGGAATTCTTTAGAAAGCGAAGATAATTTGAGAATTGAATACACAATAGGGACGGTTCCTTCTGTGTTCTAGAATTCTGTGTGCGCAGAACTTTTTGGGGTATCGGTATCGGAAACCATGGCCGCCCGTGGGCTTGTGAACGGGAGGGGCCCGCAGCACAAGAAGATGTCCTGGAAGGTAGGAGTTTACTCATGCCTTTCAGGGCGTCTTATTGGGGTGTGGGAGGGATAGCGCCGTAAGGCGCGTAGTTTCAGATACTGATACCCCAAAAAGTTCCCTTAAAATAACGCACAAAGTACACAGAAGGAACCGTCCCTATTGTGTAGCAAGTTACTGCTCAATTCTCTTTACGGTATTTGTCCTCGGTTTCATCGTCCAGCATGCTGAGGTAGCTGGTGTAGCGGGAGAGATGGATTTTTCCCGATTCCACCGCGCTTTTTACGGCGCAGTCGGGCTCGTTTGTGTGCATGCAGTTGCCGTAACGGCAATCTGCAGAATACTTGAAAATCTCGGGAAAATAGTGGCTTATCTCCTCGTGCTCCATATCGAATGTGCCGAACCCCTTGATGCCCGGAGTATCTATAATCCAGCCGCCCTCTGGCAGTGGGAACATCTCGGAGAATGTGGTTGTATGCATGCCGGTATCATGTTTCTCCGATATCTGGCCGGTACGCTGATTCAGGTCAGGCAGGATACGGTTTACAAGAGTGCTCTTTCCCACTCCGGAGTTACCTGCTATAAGTGACACCTTATCCTTAAGAAGACTGCGGACACTGTCCACACCCTCTCCGTGCAAGGCATCGCACTCCACGCATTCATATCCTATGGAACGGTACAGTGCGGTAAGCTCATCGGCTGTAATCCTATCCTCTGCAGTCAGCAGGTCTGACTTATTGAAAACCAGGATCACCGGGACCCTGTAAGCCCAGGCCGATGCCAGGAATCTGTCGATGAAAACGGTAGAAGTTACAGGGTGGTTGACTGTAACCACCAGCAGGCACTGGTCCAGATTGCAGGCCAGAATATGGGACTGTTTGGAAAGATTAGAGGAACGCCGTATTATGTAGTTACGGCGCTCCTCTATGCCTGTGATATATGCCGGCTCCCCGTCAGGTGCCGGGCTGAACTCCACGTAGTCGCCAACGGCTACGGGATTGGTGCTTTTAATGCCTTTGATGCGGAACGTTCCCTTAATGCGGCACTCCTGGTCGCGTCCGTCAGCGGTCCGTACCAGATAACTGCTGCCTGTATTACGAATAACTAATCCGCGCATCAGCCGTTATACGGTCATTATCTCTTTCTCCTTCTCGGCAAAGAGCTCGTCGGCCTTCTTGATGTACTTGTCATGCAGTTTCTGCAGCTTGTCCTCTGCATCCTTCTCTGCATCCTCGGGCAGACCGTCCTTCTGAGCCTTCTTAAGGGCATCAATGGTCTCACGACGGGCGTTGCGTACCGATACTTTGGTGCTCTCGGTCACCTTTCCGCTCTGCTTTACAAGGTCACGGCGACGCTCCTCGGTCAATGGCGGAATGGCCAGACGGATAATTTCACCGTTATTGGTGGGCATGATACCTACAGATGAGTCAATGATTGCTTTCTCAATGACCTTGATCATATTCTTGTCCCAGGGACGGATGGCAATGGTGCGGGCATCGGGAGTTGACAGCGCAGCCACATTATTGAGAGCCACCATAGAGCCGTATGAATCCACGCGGATATCATCCAGGATACGTACATTGGCCTTTCCGGCGCGAATATGGGCAAACTCATCTTCCAGGTGCATGATGGCCATCTCCATCTGCTCCTCAGCCTCATTAAGACAATTATTTACATCAAACATAACAGGGTTGTTTTTCGTTTGGCCTCAAAGATAGGTTAATTTTGTTCAAAATACCATATATTATTACTATTTTTGCATGATTAAAAAAATAACCTGATGCTGACCGACTGCTCGCAAATACTTGACGGATTCAACACCATCTCTCTCGACGAGATGTCATCGATACGTCTGATGAACAGGATTGACAGCAAATATCTGGCAAACGAAACACAGCTTTACAGGCTTCTTGAGATGGCCGGAGATGATTACATGGTTCAGTCTATCAATGGGATACGCCAGTCTGAGTATCGGACCCTCTATCTTGATGACAGATTCAACACAATGTACCTGCACCATCACAACGGACATCTGACCCGCCAGAAGGTACGCATCCGCACTTATGTCGATACGGGAGACAATTTTTTTGAGATAAAACTCAAGAACAACCACGGCCGCACCAAAAAGAAACGCATCCACCTTACCGGAGCGGACACTTTCATTCAGGAGGGTGCCGCTGAGTTCGTTCAGGAGAACGCCATGCTTTCCATTCCGCTAAGCGATATGATGCCTAAGGTGGCCAACCATTTCAGACGGATAACCCTGGTGAACAACGCCAAGACCGAAAGGCTCACCATTGACCGGCATCTCTCATTCCACAACAGTGAGACCGGCCTGGACAGGAACATGGACAACCTGGTGGTAATAGAGGTAAAACGCGACGGCAACACGTACTCTCCTATCCAGGACCTGTTGCGTGAACTTAGGATATTTCCGAGCGGTTTCAGCAAGTACTGCATCGGAATGGCTCTCACCACTCCAGGTATAAAAAGGAACCTTTTCAACGAAAGAATCAGAAAAATAGAAAAAATCACATCAATATGCTTATGAATCTTTTAACCCCGCTGATAGGCGGGCTCAGCCAGTTGGCTGCTACAGCATCCGAAGAAACCGAACTGTTTGGAGAAGAGACCGAAAGTCTGCTCTCTACACTGGGCTCCACACCTTTCTGGCCTTCGTGGCCAAGCATCTGGGAGATGGTAATCCGTCTTCTGATCAATATCATAACCATAGGCATCATAGTCCATGCCTTCTATTATCCCAAGGCCAAAAGACGTGACTATTACTTTACATTCTCCATTATAGGAGTGAGCATTTTCCTTCTCATCTACCTTATGGGCGGTGTCAAGCTCAAGATAGGATTCGCGCTGGGTCTGTTTGCCATATTCGGAATCATAAAGTACCGTACTGAGCAGGTTCCCATCCGTGAGATGACCTATATGTTCGTTATAATCGCAGTAGCTGCAATAAACGGTCTGGCTACCAGCGTGAGTTACTTTGAGCTCCTGGCTACAAACCTGATTTTCATAATAGCCCTGGCCATCTGCGAGAACACAAAGTGGATGAAACATGTTCCCTCCAAGCTTATCAAATATGACAATGTAAAACTGGTGGCGCACGGAAAGGAGGAGGAACTGAAGGCTGACCTGGAGAAACGCCTTGGTCTAAAGATTATCCGAATTGAAGTGGGTAATGTGGATTTTCTCAAGGATTCCGCCATTATCAAGATCTATTATGAACCCATAATGGATGAGTTCGGAACCATTGACACCGTAATGAAAACAGGTAAGATAAGATGAGACTATACAGAGACAAATCCGGCATCCGGGCATTAATTGCCGTAGCAGTCATGTTTATCATGGCACAAGGCAGTGCTACGGCCCAGTCCGGAACCGGTCTTTGGACCGGGGCCGGCCTTAAGAAGGACCTTCCCAAAGGGATGAATGCCGAGTTTGAGGCCGAGTGGCGTCAGACCGGTTTCTTTACAGAAACTGACCGCTGGTCGGCAGGAGCATCGGTAAGCAAGCGTCTGTACCGCAACAAGGACAAGACATTCAATGTCAGGGCAGACCTTGGCTACAGATACATGTTATCCAACCGTCAGGAGTATACGACCGACAAACGTGATCCGGAGTTGTTTGAGCAGGAAGACGGTATGCCTGCTCAGTATTATCTGGACAACCATATTGACTTTAATCTCACCAATGACTTTCTGGAGAGCCGTCACCGTTTCAGCGCTTCCGTATCGGCCGGATATGAGGTCGGCAGGTTCAAGTTCAGCCTGCGCGAGCGCGGACAATACACATACTCCTGCGGCAAGGATGACATCAGGGACAAGCACCGCTTCAGTGAGAAAACCGACATGATTACCGGAGAGTCCTATTATGAGGATAGCATAACCGTTGTCAGCGTAAAGCCTTCATCAAAGGTAATCCTTAGAAGCCGCATATCGGTGGATTATGACATACCGCATTTCAAGCTGGATCCTTTTGTATCATATGAGGTGTTTTCTGATTTGAGCGGAAGGGAAGCTTTTGAGAAGGGGCGTCTTACAGCCGGTACAGGTTTCACGCTTAAAAAGAAACATGCGTTCCAGCTGGCATACATCTGGCAGAACCGCATTGACGATGACGAGTCGGTAAAATCGGCTGTCAGCATAAACTATACATTCAAATTCTAAAGGACTTTTTACATGAAAAGACTGCATATTCCGGCACTGGCAGCAATCCTGGCTGCTGCGGCAATGTTATTGACAGGTTGCAATCCTGACGACGACTCCAAGAAGGACGGCGGCAATACCGATCCCGTGAATACCGGCAACGCAAAAGTGGAGATAACCACCGGCGATGCCACAGACATTAAAAAGAAATCAGCCATAATGACAGCGACATGCGCTATCACCGATGCTGACGGATTGGGCGGTATTGCATGTTTTTACTATAATTCCACCGCCGGCAATGCAGAAGCTGTCAGGCAGAACGGTATCAGAGTATTCGCAGACAGCGTTACTGAAAGCAGCAAGACATTCAGTGCTGCCGTGAGCGGCCTTGACCCCGACACCAGATATTATTATGTGGCCTGCATAACCTTGGACGGCCACGAGTATACCGGAACAGTCAAGTCATTTACCACGCTGGCATCCGATGAGGGTCCCATGGTCTTCTATCAGAAAGACGGTATCGTGAGATACATCGCCCATTCCGCATTGGACGACATCCAGGAGGCCGATAACGGCAACATCGTAAAGTACTGCTTCAGTGACAGCCGCGTGGCATCGTACTCCAAGAACATGCTGGACAGCGTCACATACAGCTATCCTTCAGGCATTTCATTCTCTGCATTCCCGGATGCATCGGATTTCAGAAGCGCCATTGACAACGCCGAGACTCCCCAGCCCAGATCCGTAACAGAACCTCCCGCACCGGATGAGGATGCCGATGATTACAGTGATTACATTGAGAATTTCAGCGTAAAGAACTCAATCGTATTCACTTGGGCAGGCAATGATGTCACATGGTCCGGAACCGTTCCCAGCGGTGTGACAATCACCAAGGACCAAGGTCATGTAACCGTACAGTCTACAAAGGGCAAGATGAAATACCGTCTGCAGGGGACTACCTCTGACGGTTCATTCAAGGTTGCCGACATGAATGTCACGGAGACCGATGACAACAACAAAAAATTCATCCTGGAACTGTATGGCGTTGACATCACCAACCCGAACGGCCCGGCCATCAACATACAGTCCGGCAAAACCATCCTGGTCAACATGCCTCTTGACAAAGTCAATAACCTGAAGGACGGCGCAGTTTACACCCAGACCGACGGCGAAAGCCAGAAAGGTACTTTCTTCAGTGAAGGCCAGTTGGTATTCAGCGGACCCGGTACACTGAACGTTACGTCATTGGGAGGTCATGGTATCTGCAGTGACGACTACATAAGGTTGCGCTACAACGCAGGTAACATCAACATAACATCAATCAAGGACGGTTTCAACACCAAGGACCGTTTTCTGATGTACGGCGGTAATATTACCGTCAAATCCTCAGGTGACGGAGTGACCGTACGCCGCGGTCCGTTTGAACTCTACGGAGGATCTCTTGATATCAGTTGCAGCGATGACGGAATAGTATCGGATTATTCTCTGGAAGCCGATGTGGCTTGCGTGAAAATCGGAGGAGGGAACCTCAATATTGCAACCACTGACGCCAAAGGCCACTCAGTCACGACCACCGGTAAGCTGACCATTGAGAACGGAACTGTAACTGCATCAACTCAGGGTGCTGCTTCCAAATGCCTTACCGCCAGAGGTGAAATGGTAATTAAGGATTCATACATCAACCTGACCACCCAGGGTGACCCGCTGTTTGACGAGGATGAGAATGACTGGTCATCGGCTGCCTGCATCCGCGCCAAGAGCAGTCTTTCAATCTCAGGCTCAGATGTATATCTGTTCAGCGCCGGCAATGGCAGTAAGTGTATAAATGCCGCATCCGATGTGACCTTGGGGAGTTCGGCGCTGTCATTGGTAACGAATGGAGACGATTATGACGGTGACGGAAATAAGATCAGGTCACGCGCCATAGATGTCATCTCCATGTCTGTAAATGATGGCACATCGTTGGGTATCAGTGCTGCAAAGACTGCGGTCTATGTAGAGACAGGACTTAACGTGACAGGCGGCAACACATTCGCCTACTCACTGTCTGATGAGACAAAAGCTTTATATGTAAAAGGAACGATAACGCAAACCGGAGGACTGGTCATGTCCGGTCTGTCCAAGTAAATGAGAAGGCTGATCATACTGATGTTGACGACACTTCTGACTGTCAATCTTTTCAGTCAGATTAATGATGTTGTCACATCCGACAGCCTCACCAAAAGCCTGGACTTGGACAATCTGCGCAAGATATCATTCAAGGATGGCAACGTTATAGCCACCTATTCGGACGGAACGTCGCAAAGCCGCAAACTGTCCGGCTCTGACAAACTCCAGTTTACCACGGATAAACAGGATGAGGAGGTTTCGGAAGGGGCATCCCGTTATACCATATATGACCTGAGCGGACGCCCCGTCAAGACCCACACCGACCGTAGTTGTGACCAACCATTTGACCTTAATGACCTTGGTTCAGGGATATATCTGCTCAAAACAGGCAACCGCACCATCAAGATAGTCAAATAAATCCCAAAAAGTTTGTCCACCTCCGCAAAAAGGCATAATTTTGCACCCGCTTAACAGCAATTATAGGTAGATCCGCTAGCTCAGCAGGTAGAGCACATCCCTTTTAAGGATGGGGTCTCGGGTTCGAACCCCGAGCGGATCACCAACAAAAAATAAACTCAAAATCATCTGAAAGCTTGCTTTCAAGGGGTTTTGAGTTTATTTTTTGTTGGAATGATGGCCCGTGGCCAAGGGACAGGGGTCATCATTCCTCAATTGACCAGGTTCTGGTCAATTGCGGTGATAACTCCGAGCTAAAAAATTATCTTTGCATCATGAAAGTATTATTAATAAACGGAAGCCCCAAAGAGCACGGCAACACCTTCCAAGCCCTAACCGAGGTAGCCAACACACTCAACACAGAGGGCATTGAGACAGAGATTGTGAGCATCGGCAAAGATGCCATTCATGGTTGTATAGCATGTGGATATTGCGGCAAGACCGGCCGATGCACGTATAACGATGATCTTTACTACAAGATATGGAGGACAGTGCAAGACGGCATCGACGGACTTGTGGTCGGATCACCTGTCTATTATGGCGGCCCCAACGGCTCACTCTGCGCCCTACTGGACCGCGTGTTCTATACTTTGAGCCGGCAGTTGCAGTACAAACCCGCCGCCAGTGTGGTGGTTTGCCGTCGCGGAGGTGCATCGGCCGCATTTGACCGTCTCAACAAGTACTTTACTATCACCAATATGCCCGTGGTTAGTTCACAGTACTGGAACATGGCTTACGGCCAGACTCCCGGACAGGTAAAACAGGACGAAGAGGGTATGCAGACAATGCGGACACTGGGGCGCAACATGGCCTGGATGATCAAAAAGCTGAATGTAGCCCAAGACGGTCATCCCGAAAAAGAGCCACCGCTCAGAACCAACTTCATCAGATAACGACGCAAAACGCGCTCGGCCCGAAGGGACGCTTTGACTTTCCCCCTCTGGGGCCGTCGAGCTAAACCTTCACCAAGCGAAGCGACTGAAAGAAATACCCCTTTGCGTCACTAACGGGTCAGTTTGAGGTAATTGCAGGAGAGCATGGAGCCGGAGGAGTCGCGCAGATGCATTGCGCCTCCCAGACAATAGCGCCATGCTTTGCAGTGAACGCAATCGTCCTTTTTCATCCAGCGACGGTTGCGGTAGGGCTTGAATCCTTTCTCCCAGACCTGCCAGAAATCATCCTTGTGGATATTGCCCTGATGATAGTCACTGCGTATGCTCAGACAACCGGAGATAGAACCGTCACTGAGAATGGATGCCACACTGACACCTGCTACGCAGTGAAACAGATGGTCGCGCACCAGCCCCTCGTAACGACCCACAAAACCCTCGCATGAGTAATTCAGTTCTATTCTGCCCTCGCGACGCACTACTGCAATAAAGTCCATCAACTGACGGAACTGCTCATCGGACAGCATAAGTTCCGGCTCACTTACAGCCCTGCCCATAGGGGCTACGGTAAATATGCGCCACATTCTTACCCCACGGCTTATAAGATACTCCTTGAACTCGGTCAGGTAACTGAAATTGCGCTGGTTTACGCAGGTAATTACATCCCAGGTAAGATCCGGATGCTCGTTAAACCAGTCCAGTGCTGCATCGGCCCGCTTATAACTAAGTTCACTGCCGCGCATCCAGTTGTGCTCACTCTCAAATCCGTCAAAACTCATAGCCACTGTATCAAGACCGGTATCTACAAGTTCATTCAACTTGTCGCGGGTCAGAAGCATTCCGTTGGTAACCATACCCCACAGGAATCCGCGCCGCTTGATCTGTTCGCCCACTTGCAGTATATCCGGACGAACCAGAGGTTCTCCACCGGTGGTAATCACCACGCAACGCCCAGGGTCAAAATCCTTGGGCCGGCTATCCAATACACCCAGCAGGTCGCTCACAGGGGGATCCTTCAGTCCGGCAGTCTTGCGGCAGTCACTACCGCAGTGACGACAGTTAAGGTTGCAACGCAGAGTGCACTCCCAGAAAAGTTGAGTGAGCCTGTGTTCCAGTATCTGAGTCCTGAATGCGGCGCGACTGGACTCCAGAAGCAATCTTTTAGTAAATCCCCAACGAGATTCCATTTATTTAAGACGTGTCTTATTGATTAAATTGTCTATTGAGTCAATCCTGGCTCTCATTACCCGGTTCTCTTGGGCGCGGCGCTGCATCATCTCCGGTGTACCGTAGATTACGGAGTTCATCCGGTCCGACAGGTCCTTCTTAAGGCTGTTTACCTGTCTGATCATATCCTGAACCTCCCTGGAATCACCGGGCATTACAGGTGTCTGAGCCAGGCTGCCGGCTCTGGTGGTCATATATTCATCCACAACCTCGGCCGAATCCCGGGATTGTAAAGGTTCATCCGGGGTCTTGGTAACCTTCTTGCTGCGGCAGCTCACCAGCGTCAACAAGGCAACTGACAGAGAGCATATTATGTATGTCCAGCCCTTACACAGCATTATCCTTAATCCAGTAAATGACATCTCTTTATGTTTTATGGTTTGTACTCAACCTGCACGGTCTTGACATCATTGTAGAATGATGCGGTTTTGCGTGCATTATATATCTCTGGTATATCGTACAATTCCGGAATGTTAAATGATTTGAGAGTTGTACGGTATATGTCCGGATCCTTTTGGGGGAGCACAAACGGTTTACCCACACTCCCGTCGGGACTTATATATGCTATGTACGGACGGCCATATACCAAGTCATCACGTTTGGAAGCGAACACTATCCAACGGCTGTTGCTGCTCCAGGAGTGATAGGTATCTGCACCATTCGCATTCAGTCCCGGCAAGACGTCAACTTTACGGGTTTTGAGGTCTATGAGCCATAACTCACTCTCCTTGTGCCATATGGGAAAGGTGCCGTATTGGGCGGCTGTAACCATAAGCCAACGGCCGTCGGGAGATGCCTTTAGATGGCTGAAAGAGAGCCTGTTGCCAGCCTGAATAATGGTAATCGCCTTGTCCCCCATTCTGCCGGTCTCAGGATCAAACTGCACTACAGCAATATCATAGTGCATATCCGATATGCTGTCAGGCTGCTCGTGATGAACCGCTCTGCAGAAGAATATGGTCCTGCCATCGGCCGAAAAACAGGGGAATGTCTCCTGGTATTCATCTCCGCTGGTGGCGGGGCTTTCGGTTACGGTCAGGTTGTCAAAATCAATCACCACCAGGTCACTGCGTTTGTCGTAGACCTCCATCCTCAAATCACGGCGGGTATGGACTGCAAATGTGATATCCGCTGTGGTAAAGACACCGTAACGGCCATCTGCCGTGATATCTCCATATACACCGCCGCCTGTATGGTCTGTCCTGGTGTTCAGTTTAAGAAGTTTTCCGTTACGGTTCAGTATAGTTCCGCCGCCGGGACCACGCAGATGCATGAACGATGTCCCGTTACGGTTGGATGTATGACAGTTCATGCAACTGTGTCCGGCACTGCGGTTGTCACCCAGCAGTACAGTGCGGAAACTCTCTATATCGCGCTGCTCAATCTGAATCCTGTTCCATACCTCATATGCCGGCTCAATCAGTCGGTAACTCAGATACTTGTCTATGGAATCAGTCAATATGGTCCAACTGAATGATGTGTTGTAGTCCGGTGCCCCGCCCACACCTTTTGCACGGACGGTAACGGTTACCTTACCTCCCTTCTCGGCATCAAGCATAGAATGCCATCTCCTTACGGGGAATCTGACAAGCCCTTTTCTGCCTTTGAACTCATACTCCGCCAAACCTCCTTTTACCTGTACATTGATCCTGTCTGCTGAACCGACACGGAAATTCAAGGGGGCGATATTGCAAGGTATGGTAACGTCCGAATAGTCAGGAAAAAGCCCTGAAAAACCGCTGTCTTGAACATCGCTGCAGGAAGTCAGGAGCAACACCGTCAGTGATATGAATATCAATTTCTTTTTCATTGCCGTATTTGTTTTTAGACGGTATCAGTTTCCGGTATTTGCTGACATTGCAGCCTTATATAGTTCCGGGACCTTATGATTCCGGTCCAGCCCGTCCGCCCAGAACTGATTGTAGAGAGACTTGAAGGCATCCAGATTGCCATCCAGCAGACACGAGCACATAAGATAGTATATGGCAACCTTGTTGGCAGGACAATCCACTATAATGGAGTTTAGGGAGGAGCGGATGGCGCCAAGTTCATAGAACCTGTCCTTCACCGAGGTCCGGGAACGCCAGGTCAGATACTTTTCAGGAATGCTGTCTGTATCTATGCATCTGATAAGATTCTCCGCCCACTCCCTGTGCATTCGGGTCCTGGACAGGATGTACAGATACTTTAGAGCTACCGGATAGTCTGCCGCCGTTACGGATATCTCGGCCAGTCGGCGGATAATGCGTGTGGGGCAATGGCCGGGCGTTGAGGCCTGGGCCATCAGGGCGCAGTCTATGGCCTGAGACAGATTGCCCATCTCAAGAAGGGCATCGATAAAGAAATAAGTGGAGAGATAGTTCTCATTATATCCGGTTATCAGGAACAGTCCGTCCGAATTTTTGCCCTGGTCACAATCCGCCAGCTTATCGGGCAACATGCCTTCACGGGCGTATGAGAGGTTACGGTAATAGAGACCGTAGATTATGTCCAGACGTTTCTCAGCCTCAGACCTGATCTGATTCCAGTCTTCGGTCTTGTAGGCTATGGTACCTATCCTGTAAGAGAACTCCATGACCGGATCCCTGAACGATGTGCAAATGATGATGACCGTGCACAAAGCGGTAGCCACGTTCGGAATCAGGGGTTTCCTCAGATATGACACCACCAGACAGACTATAACTGAAAGCGGCATGAGCAGCAGAACCGGCACCCTGGGAAGAATATTCACCATGACAACCGGATACATCAAAGCCTGAATGGGAGTAAGGTTGTAAAGGCGGGCCAGGAAAAACGTTACTGCAAGCCCGATGATGACCGGCAACACATTCTGCCTGAAACTGCCGGTCCGAATCAACAGACATATAATGGCGAAAGTAACCGCATTTCCTCCGGCAAGTATGAACAGGACCGGAACTGCCGTACCGATACAAACGCTTCTTATCCGGGATTGCCTCATATGGCAGATGCCGGATGCGGCCCACACTGCAAACAGGAGTCCCAACAGTTCCGAAACAGGATAATTGGGCAGAACGATGCATGCTCCTGCGGCAGTCACAGGCAGCAGAGCAACTATATATGATGGGTTCTCCGCTCCGGCCAGTCTGAACAGCCGCCTTATACCGACCCATAGACTCAGCAGCAGGATTGAGGTAATCACTATACCCAGGGCATTATTATAATAGAACTGGGTCAACCAGTCTCCGCCGATGGCTGCCGGCAGACCCGGATTGGAAAGATACCAGGAAAGACGCTCCGGACTGAGATAAAAAATGCCCAACTGCTCCTTAAAACCTATCCTGTAGGGGGCAAAAAGTGATATCGCCGCAACCATGGCGGCAAACAGCAACAAGCCGATATAGAAATCAGGATTCTTTATCTTTGTTTTCATACTCTCACCTCATCCGATATGCAAACTTAAGCAAAAAAAGCGTCAGATACGGGGATTTTGACTACTTTTGTGTTTTGCAACGCACGCGCGCATACACGATGGCAGGAAAGTTATATCTGGTACCCACCCCGGTGGGAAATCTTGAGGACATCACCTTGAGGGCATTACGCATCCTTAAGGAGGTGGACCTTATACTGGCCGAGGATACCCGTACCAGTTCCGTCCTTCTCAAGCACTATGACATCCATAAGCCGCTGCAGTCACACCACAAGTTCAACGAGCATGAGACATCGGCCGCTATGGCTAACCGTATTATGGCGGGTGAGTCTGTGGCACTGATAAGCGATGCGGGTACGCCGGGCATATCGGACCCCGGGTTCATGCTGGTAAGGGAGTGTGTGCAGCAGGGTGTTGATGTGGAGTGCCTGCCGGGCGCCACGGCATTCGTGCCGGCGCTGATTGACTCGGGTCTGCCTTGCGACAGGTTCCTGTTTGAAGGATTCCTGCCTCAGAAGAAAGGCCGACAGAGCCGCATTGCCGCTCTTAAGGATGAGCCGCGCACCATCATATTCTACGAGTCTCCGTTCCGCCTGGTCAAGGCGCTGGAGCAGTTCATAGAGGCGTTCGGTCCGGAGCGCCCCGTTGCAGTCTGCCGCGAAATATCCAAGGTGCACGAGGAGTGTGTGCGCGGCACTTTGAGTGAAGTACTTGCTCACTTCAAGGCCCACGAGCCCAAAGGTGAAATTGTAATAGTTTTAGGCGGAGCCAACGCCAAAGCCAAAGCCAACGTAGAATGAAGGAGGAGTTCCAAGTCATAACCGAAAAGAAAGCCGAGACCGCCATACTGGTGGGTATCATAACGCAGGATCAGGACGAGCGCAAGACAACGGAGTATCTTGACGAGCTGGAGTTCCTGGCCGATACCGCCGGCGTGCGCGTGATGCGCCGTTTCACGCAGAAGATACCCCAGGCTCTTGCCGCCACTTACGTGGGCAAGGGTAAGCTTGAGGAGATGCGTGATTACATAAAGCGCATGGAGGATATGGAGAATGAGGTGGGAATGGCAATCTTTGACGACGAACTCACCGCCAAGCAGATGTCGGCCATAGAGAGCGTGCTGGGAGTAAAGGTCCTGGACCGCACATCGCTGATTCTGGATATATTCGCCATGCGTGCGCAGACGGCCCACGCCAAGACACAGGTGGAGCTGGCTCAGTACCGCTATCTGCTGCCCCGACTGCAGCGAATGTGGACCCACCTGGAGCGTCAGGGCGGTGGTTCCGGTGCCGGTGGCGGTAAGGGTACTGTAGGATTGCGCGGTCCCGGTGAGACCCAGCTTGAGATGGACCGCCGAATCATTACCAAGCGCATAAGCTGGCTCAAGGAGCAGCTGGCCGATATAGACCGCCAGAAATCCACCATGCGCAAGAACCGCGGCCGTCTTATCCGCGTGGCGCTTGTAGGTTACACCAACGTAGGCAAATCCACCCTTATGAACCTGCTCTCCAAGAGCGATGTGTTTGCCGAGAACAAACTCTTTGCAACCCTTGACACAACGGTGCGTAAGGTGGTGGTGGATAACCTGCCGTTCCTGCTCTCGGACACCGTAGGATTCATACGCAAGCTGCCAACTGACCTTGTGGAGTCATTCAAATCCACACTGGATGAGGTCCGTGAGGCAGACCTGCTCATACACGTGGTGGATATATCGCACCCCGATTTTGAAGACCAGATGAAGGTGGTGGATAAGACCCTGGCCGACCTTGGCGCCGGCGACAAACCCAAGATAGTGCTCTTTAACAAGACCGATGCCTACACCTGGATAGAGAAGGAGGCCGATGACCTTACCCCCGCCACACGTGAGAACATCACCATGGAGGAGCTTCAGCGTACCTGGATGGGACGTCTTAACGGCGAGTGCCTGTTTGTATCGGCACTCAAGAAGACCGGAATTGAGAATATGCGTAAAGTATTATACGATAGAGTAAAGCAGTTGCACGTACAGAAGTACCCCTACAACGATTTCCTCTATCCGGATAGTGAGTAAAATAAACATTGGCGTTGGCATTGGCGTTGGCTACAAAGCGGCCTATAGGCCGAAAGCCACACGCCGTATGAAAGCCAATGCCAAAGCCAAAGCCAAAGTACAACAAAAACATAACGAATATGGCAAATTTCAAGTATGCGCCCATGTTCCAGCTGGGCAAGGATGAGACAGAGTATTATCTGCTCACCAAGGACTATGTAAGTGTAAGCGAGTTTGAGGGCAAACCTATCCTCAAGGTTCAGAAGGAGGGCCTGACCCGTATGGCCAATGCCGCATTCCGCGATGTAAGTTTCCTGTTGCGCCGCTCACACAACGAGCAGGTGGCCAAGATTCTGCGTGACCCCGAGGCATCCGATAACGACAAGTACGTGGCACTTACATTCCTGCGCAACGCAGAGGTATCGGCCAAGGGTAAGCTGCCTCTGTGCCAGGATACCGGTACCGCAATCATCCACGGTGAGAAGGGCCAGCAGGTATGGACCGGATTCTGCGATGAGGAGGCACTCTCCGAGGGCGTTTACAAGACCTATACCGAGGAGAACCTGCGCTACAGCCAGAATGCTCCTCTGGATATGTACAATGAGGTCAACACAAAGTGCAACCTGCCCGCCCAGATTGACATTGAGGCTACCGAGGGTATGGAGTACCGCTTCCTGATGGTTACCAAGGGCGGCGGATCGGCCAACAAGACATACCTGTATCAGGAGACCAAAGCCCGCATCCAGAATCCCGGCACTCTGATTCCCTTCCTGGTGGAGAAGATGAAGAGCCTGGGTACCGCAGCCTGCCCTCCCTACCATATCGCATTCGTGATAGGCGGTACCAGCGCCGAGAAGAACCTGCTTACAGTCAAGCTGGCATCGACCCACTACTATGACTCACTGCCCACCACAGGTGATGAGACCGGCCGCGCATTCCGCGATGTTGAACTTGAGAAGCAGCTCCTGCAGGAAGCCTACAAGATTGGTCTGGGCGCCCAGTTCGGCGGCAAGTACATGGCTCACGATGTACGTGTAATCCGTCTGCCCCGTCACGGTGCAAGCTGCCCCATAGGCTTAGGTGTAAGTTGCAGTGCCGACCGCAACATAAAGGCCAAGATAAACAAGGACGGTATCTGGATTGAGAAGATGGACGATAAACCATACGAACTGATTCCCGAAGAGCTGCGTCAGGCCGGCGAGGGCGATGCCGTAAAGGTAGACCTGAACCGCCCCATGGCCGAGGTCTGCAAGCAGCTCTCACAGTATCCCGTAAGCACACGTTTGAGCCTTAACGGCACCATCATAGTAGGTCGTGACATAGCACACGCCAAGATCAAGGCACGTCTTGATGCAGGTGAGCCTATGCCTCAGTACCTCAAGGAGCACCCCATCTACTACGCAGGTCCCGCAAAGACCCCTGCCGGAATGGCTTGCGGATCAATGGGCCCCACCACTGCAGGACGTATGGATCCCTACGTTGATGAGTTCCAGGACAACGGCGGATCAATGATCATGCTGGCCAAGGGTAACCGCTCACAGGCCGTTACCGATGCCTGCAAGAAACACGGTGGTTTCTACCTGGGTTCAATAGGCGGCCCCGCTGCCATCCTGGCCCAGAACAACATCAAGTCAATTGAGTGCGTTGAGTACCCGGAGTTGGGCATGGAGGCCATCTGGAAGATTGAGGTTGAGGACTTCCCGGCATTCATCCTGGTTGATGACAAGGGCAATGATTTCTTCAAGCAGCTTAAGCCTTGCCAGGGTTGCAGCATTTTATAATAAACGTTGGCGTTGGCATTGGCGTTGGCTACAAAGCGGCCTTTAGGCCGAAAGCCACATGCCGGATGGCCAACGCCAACGCCAAAGCCAAAGCCAATGTACTTTAGGGATGTAATAGGACAGCAGGATGTGATTGAGCGGCTCATAAAGGACGCTCAGGCCGGAACTGTGCCCCACGCACTGCTGTTCTGCGGTCCCGAAGGTGTAGGCAAGCTCCAGACCGCAATAGCATTTGCCCGCTATCTGCTCTGCCGCGACAAAGGCACTGCTGCAGACTCCTGCGGAAAGTGCCCCGCCTGCGTCAAGATGGACAAACTGGTCCACCCCGACCTGCACTTTGTGTTCCCTGTAATAAACAAGAGCAAAAGTTCAGAGCGCACCACAGTATCGGACGATGAGATAACTACATGGCGTGAAACCGTTCTTGACAAGCAATACTTTGGATTCGAGGAGTGGTTATCGGCAATCAATGCAGATAACAAACAAGCCAGCATATTCGTTACGGAGAGTGAATCCATCATGTCCAAACTGTCACTCAAATCCGTAGAGGGCGGTTACAAGATAATGATTATATGGCATGCAGAGAAAATGAACCCCCAGTGTGCCAACTCGCTCCTCAAGCTGCTGGAGGAGCCGCCCGCCCAAACGGTATTCATACTTACAACCGATGCCCCTGAGCAGATGCTGGAGACAATACTGAGCCGTACGCAGCGCATTGATTTCAGGCGGATTCCGGAGCATGAGATTGCAAAAAGGCTTCAGGGTGCCGGTTATCAACTTGAACCGGATGCCGCACAAAAGATTGCTCATCTGAGCGGCGGCAGTTGGTTCAAAGCCATTAGCGCTCTGCGCGTAAACCGTGAAAGCGAAGAGTTCTTTGACTATTTTACCCAACTTATGCGTCTGGCATACGGCCGTAAACTCAAGGACCTTAAACGGTGGTCCGAGAGCATAGCAGGTGGCGGCCGCGAGTGGCAGAAACGGTTCCTGGCCTACTGCCAGCGCATGATAAGGGAGAACTTTATCTGCAACTTCCATAATCCTGATCTCAACTATCTGACAGATCAGGAGAGACAGTTCTCGGTAAGGTTCGCCCCATACGTAAATGAGAACAACATTATAGGGCTTATGGACACTCTGTCCGATGCCCAACGAGATATAGAACAGAACGTTAATTCCAAGATGGTATTCTTTGACCTTTCACTCAAGACCATCATGCTAATGAAACAATAAGATATGGATCAGGATTTCATACTCAATAACGGAAGCGGCGGTATATGCTGCAAGGGTTGCGGCCGCGGCATGGGGCAACTGCACTCTTTTGACTACTTGGCAGGCGTACCCGGAGCCGATGACTGCGAATATGTGGAGGTTCAGTTCAAGAACACCCGCAAGGGATTCTTCATCAACTCAAACAACCTGCCTCTTGAAAAAGGCGATATCGTTGCTGTTGAATCCAATCCCGGTCACGATATAGGCACTGTAACCATGACCGGCCGCTTGGTCAAACTCCAGATGAAAAAGGCCAACCTGCGCCCCGACATAGAGATAAAGCGAGTTTATCGTAAGGCCCGTGAGGTAGATATGGAGAAGTATGCCGAGGCCAAATCCCGCGAGCATGACACCATGATACGCTCCCGCCAGATTGCCAAGGACCTGGGTCTGGAGATGAAGATCGGTGACGTGGAGTATCAGGGTGACGGACTCAAGGCCATCTTCTACTACATTGCTGATGGCCGTGTGGATTTCCGCCAGCTCATTAAGGTATTGGCCGATGCCTTCCATGTTCGCATTGAGATGAAACAGATTGGTGCCCGTCAGGAGGCAGGACGCATAGGTGGTATAGGCCCCTGCGGACGAGAACTCTGCTGCACCACCTGGATGACCAGTTTTGTATCGGTCTCAACCGGTGCCGCCCGTTTCCAGGACCTCTCCATGAACCCGCAGAAACTGGCCGGCCAGTGCGCCAAGCTCAAATGCTGCCTCAACTACGAGGTCGATGCCTACGTTGAGGCCCAGAAGGGATTCCCCTCACGTGACATTCCGCTGGAGACTATGGACAACACCTACTATTTCTTCAAGGCCGATATCCTGAACGGCCAGCTCTCATACTCTACCGATAAGGTCTTTGCCGCCAATGTGGAGACCATCACTCCACAGCGTGCACTAGAGATTATTGCCCTGAACCGTAAGGGTCAGAAACCTCTGAGTCTGGATGAGAATGCCGTCAAGACAGACTCCCGCATAGAGAACGATATTCTGACCGACGGTGACCTGTCACGCTTTGACAAGAAGAAAAAGAAGAAAAAGCACCATAATCGTCCCAGGCCTCAGCAATAATGGATTTATACAGAATTGGTCTTTACGTTACTTTAATACCTTTATTTTTTTGAAACTTCTCCAGCCGGAAGAATCCCTGTATAGTTTCCTGCTGTCGCGTGGCACATATAAAACGCACCTTTCAGGATTGAATCTATGAAAGTTGTCAATTGCGGGGTTATGTGTCCCTACAAAATCCATTATCGAGGGAGGATATTCTGATGTTATATAGAGTTCCTTTAAGCTGTTACAGTCAATAAGCAGGTCAAAAGGATAAGACTGCACGTTTGCTGGCAAATGGATTATCTCCAGAACGGAACACATAGCAAAAGCCGAAGAACCGATTGTTTCAACAGATTCCGGTATATATAACTGCTTCAATGAGTTGCAACCGGCAAAGGCAAAATTTCCTATCACTTTTACCGATTCAGGTATCTTTACTGATATCAGTTTATGACATTCTGAAAAAGCATTGTCGCCAATAAACCTGCAGCCTTCACGAATAACAAGGTGTTGAGCATCACAGTCCGACACGTTTGCAAGCATACAGCCGGCATAACGAATGCCACCCTCTATCGGCAGACCGTCACATCGGTAGAACGCATCGGTACAGATGGTGTCAATTGTGGACGGAATAATAATCTCATGCAAATCAGTACAGAAAGCAAAAGCTAACGAGCCTATTCTACGTATGGATTCCGGCAGTACCACGCTATTCAGGTTCCTGCATCTGATGAATGCATTATCTGCGATAGATGTCGTAATATAAGGTTTGCCATCCCACACAATCGTTTGCGGAATAATTAACTGGGAATATGTTGAATCCGCCCACCCCACAACAGATGCTCTGTCCCCAGACAGTTCATAGATAAGCTTCTCAAAATGAATCAGTTCTTTTCCATGAACCTCAGTTAAAGAAAAGAGTGCCAGCGCGGCAACCAGCAAACTGTTATTACAGGGATGTCTCATCTTTCTTATTTTTATCGTTACTGATTATTTATATAAATATTCTTCACTAAACAAAAGCACCTTGATGTCAGGCGAAGTTTCTCTATAATGAATAACACTTATGATTTTGCCAGATTCATATTTGATTTCATTAAAATCACTATATAAGTATAATTCTCCAATGTCTGTCTGTGAATAATAGTCTGTTTTTGCCAAATTGCCATAATTATCATATTCAAATCTTGAGACTTTGGCTACAATATCATTCTCTGACAATTGTTTTTCTTTTTGACAAATAACACGATTATCATCATCAAGCGTTGATAACAGATATAACTCACATTCTCTTCTAGGAATAAACACTTTTTTTCCTTTATTATTATATGATGGAAAAAAGAACCTTTTGACAGTTACATTATTGTTTTTGTATGAAATCTTATCAATATATTCGCATGACATTTTACTACCATTTTTTTGGCTGTATTTCACTTTAATAACTTTTCCGGTTCTATTATATTTATAAACTTTTAATTGTACACTCGGATATACAACATCAACTTTATTAACATATTGGGTCATTTGGGATATCAATAGTTTTTTCTTTATATCAAATGAAAATGTTACAATCTTATCTTGTATACTATCAGTCCCTTTATATGCATAATAAGTCAATACTGAATCAACATGGTTTTTGTTTATTAATTGAGAGTAATCAATTTTGTAAGAAGGAATCTTGCGACCGTCTTTATCAATAACAAAATGAATGTTTCTAACAATGCTATCATTTCTATATTCCTTTTCATTTATAGAAATTATAGATCCAACAGAGTCTCTTACTATGATGCTCTGCCTTGTTTTTTCCTGAGCATTTCCAATCAAACAACCCAATAACAGTGACACTAAACAAGATATCTTTTTCATCTTTTGTTACATAAGGGAATGATTTACTTTGCAATTCTACTAATGATGCGATAAAATCGCATCATTAGTACTTGCGTAATATATCTTCTTTGGTAGATTGAGCAGATAATGAATATAAACCGTGAAACGATACCAGTATGGTAAAAATGTAAAACCTGAAACTATTACTATTCATTGAAACATTTATTATGATTCATCTTTATCTTTCCATATAAAGCATTCAATATCTGTCCCCAGAAGATGCCCAAATCTATCTTTTTGTATATAATAGTGGTCTTTATGTTCTCTAGGATACGGATAATAGTTATAATCCGAATACTGATCTACTATAAAAAAGTTATACGTGATGGCACCTGAAATTGTATCTTCAGTATCAACGACATTATCTACTTTAGCAATATGGCCGGGTCCCTTTATGGCTAAATCTTTTGTCATTCGTTCATACAGAGCTGACAGTAGAACAATTACAAGGTATTTTACTTATGTCCTTTTGTCCAGACTTCAATAGATCCATTCTTTGCACGCGTACTCCATCTCTTCGTGGCAGCTTCACCTTTAAGGACTTCTATTTTTATTATACTGTCTGCTTCAATTCCAAGCAGAATAGCAATCTCTTTCTTACTGAATTTATCTTTTGTATAATCAATCCCATCCCAATTGGCACGATCTGGAATTACCCAACGATTGTTTAAATACAATAATGGATGGATGTCACTGGGACTAAAAGCTCCAATCATCTTTAATTCGGTTCTACTTCCTACGTATTCTTCAGGAATGTTGGGATCTCTCTGTAAAAAAACATCATAATGATCCTTTGTAATCGGGGCTTTTATGGAATAATATCCAATATGCCTTATCTCAATAGAATCAGCTGGATTTACGAGTTTAAAAGAAAAATGTCCATTCCTGTCAGCAAATGTAAATTCAACTTCTTTGTTTTTGTAATCCTTCTCGCAAATAAAAGCATCCATTGGACCCACAGAATCCCTGACAACACCTTGGATGACACCTCGAGCTTTGGGACTGTCGCCATAAGCCTTAATTTCCGATTGAGCATAAACGCTCATCATAACTGCTAAGAATAATAAAAAGAATAATAACCTTTTCATAATTGAATGTAGTTTTGTCGTTAAAATATAATCTGCTAATTCAAAAGTTCAAATAAACATGCACATAATAATATCACCAGTTTGGGCACATCCTATTAGAAAAAGTAGTGTAAGCAGACCTATAGCGTTTCTCTTGTAAGACATTGTGTTCTTATTGTTTTTGCAAAGGTACTTCATTTATAATAATGCAAAAAAATTATATTATATGTATTATTACTAAATTTGCGAAAAACTCTACTAATATGAAAAAGCAATATTTAGGGAGAATAAGCAAGTTATTTATTTCGCTGATTGTTTTGTCAACCCACATGTCCGAAATTTGGAACCGTTTTTACAGATTTACTATACCATGAAAATATATCGTTTATCACTTATATTATTTGTAGCCGGCCTTTTTTATTCTACATCTGCTGCAGGATCTGAATCTGAAAGACTTTTCCAACAATCATATATCCACTCATGTGACACAATAATTAATGGAATAGTGTATTCTTTAGATGACACGAATCACTATGCATGCGTTAGTGGTTTTGCAACCATAAATGAGAGTAATATTACACTAGATTCCTGTATAATGTCAAACGGAGAGAAATACATTGTCCATTCCATAAATGACTCCGCTTTTTTTTCACCTTTTCAAACAGATATAAGCCGTATCGTATCAATCGACATTCCTGCATCTGTTAAAACTATTGGACGATCAGCATTTAAATATTTATTTAATTTAAACACAATTATTGTCCATTGGACGGAACCCAGGTTAGAAGTAACTACAGATAGCCTATACAATCCTTTCCCTGGTGGAAGTCTTAAAAACTATGATTCTGACATATTTCCTAATTATGTAACTCTATCTGTTCCTTCTGGATGTATAAATGAATACATGGACGATAAAACATGGAATATTTTCGGGCTCATTACCGATGGCAATTGTCATTTAAACAGGGGACGATTTATTATGGATGGAAAAAAATATACTGTTATAAAAGGCAATAATTTACGCTTTGACGGGTTTCTCATTAACTCAGATAATGGAGTCATTCCTTCTGTAATTAACCTTTATGGTACCATTTTTAATGTCACAGACTTGTGCGCTGATGCACTAAAGCAGCATAATATGCCTTCTGATATCACACTTCCACGTTCTGTTGTTGTAATCCCTGATTCGTGTTTTTGGGGCACCCGAGGGCTTGTAAATATTACAATACCAGAAACAATAGAAACTATAGGTGATAATGTCTTTTCAAAGAGTAAGCATTTATCAACGATAAATATTAACTGGACAGATTTATCAAAAGTGCATTTTACAAATAAGACCTTTAATGATATCCCTGCCTCTACTTTGTTAAGAATCCCCGACGGATTATATTCAAATTATATAGATACATTTCCATATTTGCCATTTCAAATAAATGTTTATGATGGTAAGAGATATACTAACGAGAAGGGGTTTATTGCAAACAATCTACGTTATGAGATATTAGATTACACAAATAAAACCGTAAAAGTTGTTTCGTCGGTTTGCAGTGGGGATATAAACATCCCAACCATGGTTTTCTCGCCTGTATCTAATATACAATACACTGTAGTAGCAATAGGAGAGCAGGCATTTAAGAATCAGTATATCACTTCTGTTTATATTCCTGAAACCATAAATAACATAAATAGCGGCGCTTTTGAGTTCTGTCAAAAACTTTCAAAAGTAATAATTGATTCCTATTGCAATACCGCATTTGACATATGGTCAGGATGTTTTAATTTAAAAACTGCTGGCCCAATTGGAAGTGGATGTAATATAGAATACAAATGGAATGACAGTATTCCAAATGGTTTTTTTTGTACAAATTGTATAAAGAAGGTTATCTTGCCCTTTGGTCTTAAATCTTTGCCGGATAAAATGTTTCAATTTTCATCTATAGAAGAAGTAGAAATACCTAATACTGTTCAAACTATCGGCAATGGAACTTTCTGGGGATGTTCTTCATTAAAAAATATTTCCATACCAAAAAGTGTTATAACCATTGGAGATGACGTCTTTCATGGATGCCAACAGCTAGAAACAGTAAGTATTCCTGCTGGCCTTAAAAAAATTGGAAAAGACATATTCGCTCAATGTCCCTCAATTACTGACATATTTAATTATTCAGTCATTCCACAAGATGTAAATGACATTTATTCTGAAGATTTCGAATCAGTCTTTCTCCACATTTTAAAAGGATGCAAAAAAATTTATGAATCAAATGAATACTGGAAAAAATTCAATATCATTGATGACCTATAATTTTAGTGCGAAGCGCGTAGTTTCAAAGGCTATATCCCTAAAAAATATATTGTTAATTGCCAGCCTGTTTTGTTCTTTATGCAATGCCAAAAGAATAACAAGAGAAGGTATCAATTATGTCATTACGTCCGATTCTGGTGATGTTTCAATTTGTGTGTCCGGAGCGAAATCCGCATTTTAAGGATGAGCCAAAATTAAGCGTTTTCTTTCATACCATGATAAACACAAACCACATTTTCAT
>Ga0310691_10002151_pt1 | contig 27163 bp, 20 predicted proteins | sample 176DNAGHGlowgp2_FD_203887 | JGI IMG/M metagenome (GOLD analysis project Ga0310691, IMG submission 203887) | Sheep rumen microbial communities from Palmerston North, Manawatu-Wanganui, New Zealand - 1766 DNA GHGlow gp2 (v2) (version 2) | ecosystem: Host-associated > Mammals > Digestive system >... | reverse complement strand
AGACTGATCTTATCGCCAGGACGCTTCTGGGCAATCAGTCCAGAGAGGTCGCCAAACTTCGTCACCTTTTGGCCATCTACCTCTGTGATGATGTCGCCCTTCTCGATACCAGCCTCAGAAGCTGCGCTGTTCTCCACGACTTCTGCCACATAGATACCCTCCATCGTGCCATAGTCTGCATCCTTGCCTTCTTCCTTCTCAATATCAACCTGTGTCTTCACGTCGCGTCCGCTGATACCAATCATAGCACGCTGTACAGTGCCATACTGCTTCAGGTCGGCCACAACTTTATTCATCATCGCTGTAGGAATAGCAAAGCCATAGCCACTATATGAACCTGTCTGAGAATAAAGCATGGCATTGATACCAACCAATTCGCCATTGGTATTGACAAGGGCACCACCTGAGTTACCTGCATTAATAGCAGCATCAGTCTGAATAAAGCTCTCTACGCCATTAGCGCCCAGCGTACGAGCTTTGGCAGAGATAATACCTGCAGTAACAGTATTGGTCAGGCCAAGGGGATTACCAATAGCCAGTACCCACTCGCCCACCTTCACGTTATCACTATTGGCGATACGGATAGCAGGCAGGTTCTTGGCATCAATCTTAATCAGTGCCAGGTCTGTCGTTTTGTCAGCACCGATGATGCGGGCTGAGTATTCCTTGTTGTCATTCAGGGTGACTGTCAGTTCATCAGCACCATCAACCACATGGTTATTGGTTACGATATAGCCATCCGCAGAGATGATGACACCAGAACCAGTGGCTGTCTTCTTTGGGGTCTGCACCTGCTGTTTACGTGTACCACCCTGTCCACGTCCGAAGAAGCCTCCGAATGGATCGCTGAAGAAATCATCAAAGGGATCGCTCTGCACCTCCACAGTCTGAATCTTTGAATTCTGTACGTATTTAATATGTACAACACAGGGGAGTGCTTTTTCTGCTGCATAGGTCAGGTCAACAGGCTGTACTGCTGTTGCCGTAGATACTTCCATGGCTTCTGGTTCTTGGGTAGCTGCTTGTGTTTCATTGAATGCTGCTACAGAGAAAACGATGGCCGCCAAACTAAGAGTGGGAACCACATAATTTAAAATCTTTTTCATATCTTCTTGTATTTTGTTAATGAGTATTTCTTTGCTAGAAAGCTTTGATGCAAATATATAGGCAAAAAATATGAAACTGACAATTTGTCTCATTTTTTTCTTGCATTTTAACATTTCAGATAACACCTTTAAAATCCGTTTGCTCGCTGAGGAAAAAATTTTGCATTCGTTTAATAATTTAATTTAAGTAAATTTTTGCTTTTCACGCCTTTTTTCGTACCTTTGCACTCAGAAGAATTATGAACGACGCAAAAATCATCAACGACCCAGTATTCGGGTTTATTAAAATACCTCGCGGACTGCTCTACGATATCGTGAAGCATCCGTTGTTTCAACGACTCAACCGCATCAATCAACTGGGACTGGCATCTGTGGTCTATCCAGGTGCCCGTCATACCCGCTTTCAGCACTCGCTGGGCGCTTTCCATCTGATGAGCGAGGCCATCCAGTCACTCCAGCAGAAAGGGCAGTTTATCTTCGACTCTGAAGCCGAGGCTGTAGAGGCGGCAATCCTGATGCACGACATCGGGCACGGTCCCTTCTCGCACGTTTTAGAGAACACCCTCATCAGAGGCATTTCCCATGAGGATATCTCGCTGATGATGATGGAGCAGATCAACAAGGACCTTGGAGGACAGTTGAATCTGGCCATCTCCATCTTCAAGGACCACTATCCGAAGCGCTTCCTGCACCAGTTGATTTCCAGTCAGTTGGACATGGACCGACTGGACTATCTGCGTCGTGATTCTTTCTTCACTGGTGTCACAGAAGGTAACATCGGCTCTGCCAGAATCATCAAGATGCTGAACGTGGTAGACGATCGTTTGGTGGTTGAACAAAAAGGTATCTATTCACTTGAGAACTATCTGACTACCAGACGATTAATGTACTGGCAGGTATATCTTCACAAGACGGCGGTGGCCTACGAAAAAGTATTGGTCAATATGTTGACCAGAGCAAAGGATTTAGCCAAGCAGGGGCATCAGGTATTTGCGTCGCCTGCCCTCTCCTACTTCATCGAAAATGATGTCAACGCCCAATGGTTTGCCAACCATGAAGAGGCGCTTCACATGTATGAGGAGTTGGACGACAGCGACATCTGGAGTGCCATGAAAGCATGGAAACATTCTGATGACAAGATACTGTCAACTTTGGCTACTGACATGTTGGACCGTCGTATCTTCAAGGTGGAGGTACACGACAGTCCTATCACCGATGAACGCATTGACGAACTACAGACCATGATAGCCCAGAACATGGGTATTGACAAGAGCGACGCCCACTACATGATGAGTATCAACAGGATCCAGAAAGACATGTACGCTGTAGATGACGATTCTATTGACATCCTCTATAAAGACGGCACCATCAAGGACATCTCGGAAGCCTCAGAGATACTGAATGTGGCGCTTCTTTCTAAAAAAATACGAAAATATTACCTTTGTTATCAACGTTTTCAATAAAAATGCTTATCTTTGCATCCTAAAAAGAACACTGAATCATTATTATGGAGTTTACAGCCAAACAAATTGCCGAGTTTATCGGTGGCCGAGTGGAAGGTAACGAAAATGCTGCCGTCCATACATTTGCAAAAATTGAAGAGGGTCAGCCAGGAGCTATCTCGTTCCTCTCGAACCCCAAATATACCCACTATCTTTATGAGACATCTTCCAGCATCGTTTTGGTGAATGACGACTTGGAATTAGAGCAGGAAGTGAAGGCTACGTTGATTCGCGTGAAGAATGCTTACGAGGCTGTGGCCAAACTGCTCCAGCTCTACGAGTCAATGAAGCCTAAGAAGACGGGCATCGACCCATTGGCTTTCGTTTCACCTAAGGCTACACTGGGAAAAGACGTATATGTTGGTGCCTTTGCATGCATCGGCGATGGCGCTGTCATAGGCGACGGCACCCAAATTTATCCCCACGTCGTGATTGGCGATGGCGTGAAGATGGGTGAGAAATGTCTTATCTATCCTAACGTCACCATCTATCAGGGATGTAAGATTGGACAGAACGTGACGATACACGCTGGTAGCGTCATTGGCGCCGATGGCTTCGGCTTTGCTCCTAACGTAGAGGGATATGACAAGATTCCTCAGATTGGTATCGTCATCATTGAGGATAACGTGGAGATTGGTGCCAACACCTGCGTAGACCGTTCTACCATGGGGGCTACTGTCATCCATAAGGGTGTCAAGCTGGACAACCTGATTCAGGTAGCTCACAATTGTGAGATTGGTGAGAATACGGTGATGTCTGCTCAGGTAGGTATGGCTGGTAGCACAAAGATTGGTTCTTGGTGTATGGTTGGTGGACAGGCTGGATTTGCAGGTCATATCCACGTAGCAGACAAGACATTCGTGGGTGCTCAGTGTGGCGTCATCGGCGACACCAAGGGCAACGGCGAACAGCTTATCGGGTCACCTGCAATGGATCCCAAGGTGTACTTCAAGGGCATGGCTATCTTACGCCGTCTGCCTGATATGTACAAGGAGATGAGCGCTCTAAGAAAAGAATTGGAAGAATTAAAAGCAAACAAATAAGGATATGAAACAAAAGACTCTGAAAGGCAGTTTCTCGCTCTGCGGAAAAGGCCTGCACACTGGACTGAGCCTCACGGTGACGTTCAATCCCGCTCCAGAGAATCATGGTTATAAGATTCAGCGTATCGATATTGATGGCATGCCTATCATCGACGCTATAGCCGAAAACGTAGTAGACACACAACGCGGCACAGTACTGGGAAAGGGCGACATCCGCGTTTCAACAGTAGAACACGGTCTGTCAGCACTCTATGCCTTAGGTATCGACAACTGTCTGATTCAGGTAAATGGTCCTGAGTTCCCAATTCTCGATGGTTCTGCTATTCAGTATGTCAAAAAGATTGAGGAAATAGGCACCGAGGAGCAGAATGCGCCAAAAGACTGGTATGTTATCCGCAAGAAGATTGAGGTAAGAGACGACGAGACCGGCTCTTGCATCACAATCCTGCCAGACGAGCAGTTCTCGCTCACCACCATGTGTTCATTCGAGTCTAAATTCATCAATAGTCAGTTTGCTACACTCGACGATATCACAAAATATCCCACAGAGATTGCTGCTGCCCGTACATTTGTTTTCGTACGCGACATTGAACCACTGGTTCAGGCCAACCTGATTAAGGGTGGTGACATGGACAACGCTATCGTTATCTACGAGCGTCAGACCACTCAGGAGCGTCTCGACATGCTGGCAGACCTGCTGCACGTAGAGCATCGTGATGCTAATGAACTGGGCTATATTCAGCACAAGCCTCTGCAGTGGGAGAATGAGTGCACACGTCACAAGCTTCTCGACGTGATTGGCGATATGGCACTTATTGGTAAACCTATCAAGGGACGTATCATTGCAACCCGTCCTGGACATACTATTAATAATAAGTTCGCGCGCGAAATTCGCAAGGAGATTCGTAAGCACGAGATTCAGGCTCCTGCCTATGATCCCAACGAGGAGCCAGTGATGGATGTGAACCGCATTCGCGAGTTGCTCCCCCACCGTTATCCTATGCAGTTGGTTGACAAGGTCATCGAGATTGGTCCTACCAGTATTGTTGGTGTGAAGAACATCACCAGCAACGAGCCTTTCTTCACAGGTCATTTCCCACAGGAGCCCGTGATGCCTGGTGTGCTTCAGATTGAGGCTATGGCACAGTGTGGCGGTCTGCTGGTTCTTAACTCTGTTGAGGAGCCTGAGCGTTGGTCAACCTACTTCATGAAGATTGACGGTGTGAAATTCCGTCAGAAGGTAGTACCTGGTGATACTCTTATCTTTAAGGTTGAACTGATGGCTCCCCTTCGTCACGGCATTTCTACAATGCATGGCTATGCTTTCGTAGGCGACCACGTTGTTTCAGAGGCAACCTTCACAGCACAAATTGTAAAGAACAAGTAAAAAGAATATATGAATCAAATACATCCCTTAGCAGTAGTTGACCCTGAAGCAAAACTGGGTGATAATAATATCATCGGTCCATTCTGCGTTATCGACAAGAACGTGGTGATGGGTGACAACAACCACCTGCTAAATAATGTAACCATCCACACGGGTGCTCGTATAGGTAACGGCAACGAGTTTTTTCCAGGTGCCTCTATCTCAACAAAGCCTCAGGACCTGAAATTTAAGGGTGAAGAGACGACCTGTGAGCTTGGCGACAACAACTCTATTCGTGAAAACGTGACCATCAGTCGTGGTACTGCCAGTCGTGGTAAGACGGTCGTTGGCTCAGGAAACCTGTTGATGGAGAATATGCATATTGCACATGACTGCGTCATCGGTAATGGTTGTATTATCGGCAACTCAACAAAGTTTGCTGGTGAAGTGGAAGTTGACGACTTCGCCATCATCTCTGCCGAGGTACTGTTCCACCAGTTCATTCGCGTGGGTAGCTACGTCATGATTCAGGGTGGCAGTCGTACCAGTCAGGATATTCCACCCTACATCATTGCAGGTAAGGAACCAATCCGTTTTGCTGGCGTCAACCTGATTGGCTTGCGTCGTCGCGGTTTCTCTAATGAGACCATCGAGATGATTCACGATACCTATCGCACCATCTATGCCAAGGGTATTATCAAGGACGGCGTTGCTGAAGCACGTCTAAAATATCCAGAAAGCAAAGAGGTAGAATATATCTGCTCGTTCTTTGAGAACTCAAAGCGCGGAGTCATTCGTTGAATAAGACGCTGATAGTCATTACCGGACCTACTGCCGTTGGAAAAACGGATTTATGTCTGGACATTGCCAAGTATTTTGGCATTCCTATCATCAATGCTGACTCTAGGCAAATCTATCGTGAGATAAAAATCGGTACAGCCGCACCTACTGAAGAGCAACTTCGGCAGGTGCGGCATTATTTTGTAGGAACACAGGCACTGACAGATTATTACAGCGCCTCAATCTACGAGCAAGAGGTGATGAACCTGCTCGACACGTTGTTTCAGACTTCCGACTATGCCCTACTCTCTGGTGGTAGTATGATGTATATCGATGCTGTGTGTAATGGTATCGATGATATTCCAACAGTAGATGACGAGACGCGTAACCTGTTGAAGAAGCGCCTGGCAGAAGAGGGATTGGAGAGTCTCTGCGAACAGCTTCGCATCCTTGACCCAGAGCATTACGAGATTGTGGACAAGAAGAATCCTCGCAGAGTAGTTCATGCCTTGGAGATTTGTCTGATGACAGGACGTACCTACACATCTTTCCGCACCAATGAACACAAGGAGCGCCCTTTCAACATCATCAAGATAGGTCTTACACGTGATCGTGAGATAATCTACGAACGTATCAACAGGCGCGTAGATATCATGATGGAACAGGGATTCCTTGATGAGGCACGCCGCGTCTATCCACTGCGTCACCTCAATGCACTTAACACGGTAGGCTACAAAGAACTGTTCGCCTATCTGGATGGTACATGGTCACTCGACGAAGCCATAGAACGAATCAAGGGCAACACACGTCGATATGCCCGCAAACAACTGACCTGGTACAAGAAAGACCCTCTTGTCACCTGGTTTTCACCCGATGATAAACAACTGATCCTCAATCATATCATTAAGCAATGAATTATATTAGGAAATTCACAGCAGCCACATGGCTCTATTGTAAGAAAGCATTCAAGTGGAGTATCGGTATATTCAAGTGGTATATCGGTATATTCAAGGGACGTCCTTGGTATATCAAACTATTATCGGCAACGGCATCTGTCATTGTTGCTTTCATACTCTATCTGGGAGCTGTAGATATTAACTTCCTTGGACTGTTCGGTAAGTCGCCCAGCATGAGCACGATTATCAACACACGTCCAGCTCAGGCATCTGAAATTTACAGTGCTGATAGCGTGATGATTGGCAAATACTTCAGCGAGAATCGTACGCCAGTGACATATGATGATGTGAACCCCATTTTCTGGAACGCCCTTATTGATACTGAAGACGAACGTTTTTATCACCATTTCGGCATCGATTTCCAAGCCTTTGGTGCAGCATTAAAGGATTACGTTGTTCATCATGATGCACGTGGTGCCTCAACTATTACCCAACAGTTGGCAAAGAACCTCTTCCGCGTACGTACAGAATACTCTACTGGTCTTCTTGGCAATATCCCTGGTGTCAAGATGCTCATCATGAAGACCAAGGAGTGGATTACAGCCTTGAAACTGGAAGCCAACTTCAGTAAAGAAGAAATACTAACAATGTATGCCAACACTGTCGATTTTGGCTCCAATGCCTTTGGTATCAAGACGGCATGCAAGACTTATTTCAACACAACACCACAGAATCTAACCCCAGAACAAGCTGCCGTATTAGTGGGAATGCTTAAGGCCACCACATACTACAATCCTCGTCTGCATCCTGAGAACAGCATGAACCGTCGTAATGTGGTGCTGGGTAATATGTTGCAAAGAAATCATATCACACAGGAGCAATATGACTCACTGACCATAAGACCCATCGAACTGGACTATAGCGTTGAGAATGCCTACGATGGTCAGGCGCTCTACTTCCGCGAAGCCGTAAAGGAATACCTAAGCGATTGGTGTCGAGAAAATGGCTATGACCTCTATACTGATGGCCTGAAAATCTACACCACGATCAACACCACCATGCAGCACTATGCCGAACAAGCTGCATGGGATAATATGAAACAGTTGCAACAGCGCTTCAACAACCACTGGGGCAAAGTCAATCCATGGCAGGATGAGTACCATCGTGAGATTCCTAATTTCATTGAGAATATTGCCAAACGTCTGCCTTGTTATAAATACCTGGACAAGCGTTTCGATCATAATCAGGACTCTATCAACTTCTACTTGAATCAGCCCCACCACGTTACACTGTTCAGCTATAATGGTCCCTATGAAACAGAGATGAGCACACTTGACTCTATCCGATATATGGAACACTTCATGCACTGTGGCTTCACGGCTATCGAGCCAAAGACAGGCCATGTGAAAGCGTGGGTGGGTGACCTCGACTTTGGTACATGGAAATATGATAAAGTGACGGCGATGCGTCAACCTGGTTCTACATTCAAACTCTTCGTCTATACTGAAGCCATGAATCAGGGACTAACACCTAATGATCATCGTGAGGACTCTTATTTCAGCATGAATGTATGGGACAGCGAACAGAAAAAAGAAGTTCTGTGGGCTCCCACCAATGCCAACGGTTTCTTCACAGGCTACAACATGACTCTGAAATCAGCCTTCGCACAGAGTGTCAACTCCATCGCTGTAAAGATAGGACAGGAGATGGGTATAAATCGTATCGCAGAGACGGCCCACAAGATGGGTATCAAGAGTCCGCTTCATGAGACGCCCTCCCTCGCATTGGGCGCCAGCGATGTGAACCTTCTTGAACTTGTGAATGCCTACTCTACAATCATCAACGACGGAATGGCTCATGAACCCGTACTTGTGACACGCATCCTCGATCGTGATGGCAAGGTTATCTACGAGGCACCAACAGAGCAGACAGAGGCTGTGAGATACAAGACAGCTTTCTTCATGCAGCAGATGTTGATGGCAGGTATGCGCGAACCAGGTGGTACCAGCATGAATCTGTGGCGATATGTCAGGAATTTCAGCGATACTGACTTTGGTGGTAAGACAGGTACATCCAACAACCACTCTGATGCTTGGTTCGTGGGCATCTGTCCTAACTTGGTATGTGGTGCATGGGTAGGCGGTGAGTATCGAGCTATTCACTTCCGTACTGGTGAATTGGGACAAGGTAGTCGCACGGCACTCCCTATCTGTGGACAGTTCTTTGAGTCGGTACTCAGCGACAAACGCTTCCAACACTATCACGGAAAGTTTGGTGCCCCACATGACGCCAGCATCCTTGATAGCATGTACCAAGGTATCAGCACCTATGAGCCGCTCGATAGTCTTGACGAAGATAGTCTTGGCACAGAACAAGAACAAAATATCGAAGAAATAGAGGATAGCATTGGTATTTAGTACTAAAAATGTCTAAACTCAGTTGTCGATAAAAATTCAGACAAAATAGACGAATATTGGCACTTCAAGGACTAACAAATGTTAAATGTTGAAATTGTGCACCCACACAACATTTTTTCATAAAAAAAGTTTAAGAAAAACTTGCGCAGTTCAAATATTTTCCATACCTTTGCCAACGTTATCCTGAAAACAATCTTTTTACCTTAAAAGAACTAATACCTATTGAAGATAAGGCGATTGGCTGTGAAGCCCGTCGCTTTTGCTTTTTTATATATTCTCGTATCGGATATTTTCAGAAAAAGCATTATCTTTGCAGTCAGAATACAAACACTTATGAAGACAGAACTTATTTTGGTTGGCAAGACAGTCAACAAACATTTCATTGCAGGCATCAACGACTATGCAGAGCGCATCAGTCATTATATGCCTTTCAACATCACAACTATTCCTGAACTGAAAAACACCAAGAACCTCACAGAAGACCAACAGAAGACTGCCGAAGGTGAGCTTATCCTCAAACAGATCCAGCCACAGGACACTGTGGTGCTGCTGGATGAACGTGGACGTGAGCCACGTAGCATAGAATTGGCTTCATGGCTTGAACAGAAAAGAAATACGGCCCGCCGACTCGTATTCGTCATTGGCGGACCGTATGGATTCTCTCCTGCTGTCTATCAGCGTGCTAATGAGCAATTGTCGCTCTCACGCCTCACGTTCTCACACCAGATGGTGCGTCTTGTGTTTACAGAACAGCTCTATCGTGCTTGTACCATCATCAAAGGCGAACCTTATCACCACGAATAAGACTCACCCCGAACCCCTCTCTGTTTATTGAGTTTTAAGGGGGAGTTTTATGGGTTTCATGCCTGGGGCAGTGGCAGTGAGTACGACCTGTCCTTTCTCTCCTTTCTTTGAGCGTAAGATGGCCGTACAGGTACCATTATAAAGGCTACGCTTATATCCTGTTGTCATCTCGTTAGAATTGATATCACCATTGATGACGCCTACGATATCGGCAGGACCTTCTACGCTAAATGTCACCTCTCCTACAGCAGTCTGTACCTTGCGCCCTTTCTTGTCTACAGCCACAATCTGTACATGCTGCAAGTCCATGCCGTCAGCTTTCCACTCTGCGTTGTCAACTTCAGCCTTCAAGCGCACAGCCTCAGTCGTTGTCTCAATCTGATGACGAGCCACCTCACGTCCATTTGTACGAGCTATGGCCACCAATTTGCCAGGTTGATACTTCACGTCGTTCCAGCGTATCTGATTACGCATCTTGGCATCCTTCAGACTATTCTGCTTTTTACCCAGCGACTTACCGTTCAGTACCAGTTCCACCTCATCAGCATTCGTATAGGTGACAAGCGACAACGACTGTCCTTCCATCCTATTCCAATGGTCACTCATGCCATCGTTACCCGTCTGCACACCGTTCCACATCATATCCCCTTTCTTCTCAATCACGCCAATGTGTACCACAGGCTCTTCTGGTTTGAAGAAACTCTTCATATAGAATGCCTTGGGCTTCGGATTCAGCTCAATGTCAAACACGCCCTGATTCCATCCCTTAGCAGGCCAGCCCTGACTCTCGCCCAGATAATCGATAGCACCCCAGTAAGCCAATCCAATGACTTTCTGTAAGTCCATCTCGAAATAGTTCTGTCCCATAGCAGCAACAGAAGCCTCACTCTGATAGAACTTCATCCAAGGGAAGCGACGTCCATCGCCAGGAAAATACATATACCTGTAATTATATGCCTGCACATCAGTAACCATAGCCAAATCACAAGGCAACGAATCCGTCTGCCAATTACGATAACGCGGATGCATGGCCACAGTAACCAGTCGTGTGGAATCATAACGGGCCACAAGCGTACGCATCAGCTTATACATGGTCACGCCGAAGTCATTATATGGCTGGTTGGGATCCTGCTGCAGTTCATTACCCAAGCTCCACATCACCACACTGGGAGAGTTTCTGTCGCGCTTTATCCATTCTGGCACATCCTTCTGCCACAACGCCTCAAACGGCACACGTCCGCCTGTATGCTGACGCGTCCACTTATCGTAGAGCTCATCCACGACAAGGATACCATTCTCGTCACACAATTCAATAAACTCCCTGCTATAAGGATTATGACTGGTACGGATATGATTGATGCCATATGTCTTCATCAACTTGATACGCTTCTCTATAGCCTTCGGATAAGCAGCAGCGCCCAGTGCACCCAACGAATGATGGTTGGCATAACCCTTCAATAATATCTTCTTTCCATTGAGCAAGAATCCCTGCTCTGGTGTTATCTCGATAGTACGGATACCAAAACGCTCTTTCACACAGTCCACAGCCATACCCTTTTCATTATACAGCGTTGCCTCAACGGTATAAAGATTAGGATGCTCAGTATCCCATAGTTGAGCATTAGGAATCTCTACCTCCACCAATTGCTGTTCTACGATACGTGTAGGCGTAGAGCGACGCATCTCTGCCCTACCCTCATAGACCGTTTGTCCCTGTGGGTCAAAGATGCGCAGAGCCACAGGCATCCTTTTGTCGCGACCACGAGAGGCCACCTCAGCAGCTATCGTCACATACCTGTTCTCACGCGTTGTTATCTTTAGCGGATGACGCTCGAAATAGAGATCACGATTAGTGCTCACCAACTTTACCTCTCTGAATAATCCGCCACCGGTATACCAGCGTGAGTTACCAGGCTCACGTGTGTCAGCACAAATAGCCACCACATTATCCTGACCAAATTTCAGTTCATTGGTCACGTCTATCTGGAAGCCTACATAGCCGTAATCCGTACTGCCAACCAATTTGCCGTTGACATAGACATCACCTACATACATGATGCCACCAAAGTCCAACAACAAACGACGTCCTCTTAGCGAATCGGCAGGTGTCAGGTGTAACCTGTACCATCCCTTGCCCATCTCTTTGAAACCACGACTACTGAGCCGGCTCTTGATATTTGCTGCAGGGTCGTCATTATCGGCCTTCTCATCAGCAGCAGGAGCCACCCACGGCTGTTCTATCTGGAAGTCATGAGGAACAATAACCTCACGCCACTGACTATCATTCAACCCAATCTTTTCACCATTCTCTACATCGCCAGCCTGAAAGCGCCAGCCATCATTTAGAGTCTGCACATGACGTTGTGCCATAGCAGTAGCCACCCCAAAGGCAACTACTGCCAATAAAGTCCCCAATCTAGTTCTTGTCATTTCAATTATTTGTAAAGACTAATATTTACATTCTTTTTTGTAATATTCTTGCTATACTGGAAAGTTGCATCATGACGAGCCGAGATCGTGATATTCTCAAGGTTGATACCATCAATAGGCATCTCAGGCAGTCCGTTGAACTCCATAGCGTACCCCGCATGATAGCAATTCACATTACGGATATCAATGTGACGGAAAATTGGTGTCTCTTCTGTCACAGGCATTGCAGTTACCTCTGTATTGTTTTCTCCTTCAGCCAACACCTCGGCAACCGACTTTCCACCATAATACATATTAAAGGTCACGGCATAAGTTGCAATATCAGTCATGGAAATACCATCGATAAAGATATTCTCTACGATACCGCCACGACCACGTGTCGATTTAAAGCGCAGGCCTACATCAGTACCTAAGAACTGACAATTCCTGACAGAGATATTCCTGACGCCGCCACTCATCTCAGAGCCTACCACAAAGCCTCCATGACCAGCAAAGACGGTACATCCATCAACAACGACATTCTCGCAAGGCATACCACGTTTTCTACCATCAGCATCCTTACCACTCTTGATACAGATACCATCATCGCCAGCATCAAAACGAGAGTTGATAATCAGCGCGTTCTTACACGACTCCAGGTCAAGGGCATCACCATTCTGAGCATAGGCAGGATTACGCGCCAAAACACGATCAATGATGATATTTTCGCACATCAGCGGATGAATATTCCAAGCAGGAGAATTCTGGAAGATAACACCCTGAAGCAACACATTCTTACAACTGACGAGGCTTACCATTACAGGACGCAGGAAACGCTTCACAGCCTGCCATTCCTCCTCTGTATCAGCCTTAGGCACATTCATATTCGCACCCTGTTCTCCCCTAGCATAACCCTCGGAAGGCACCCAGTAGTCCTTTCTCATTACCACACCACCAGGTATCTCAAGCAGACGCTTCCAATGACTCTCTGTAACCTTAGCCTTCTTCACAGGACGCCAGTACTGACCATTACCATCAATAACGCCATCACCTGTAATACTGATATTCTCAGCACCATTGGCACTAAGCGGTGACTGACAACGACGTGTGTCCAGTCCCTCGAAAGATGTACTGATGAGTGGATAAAGCGTCTCATCAGGTGCAAAAAGTACCACAGCGCCCTTTTCCAAGTGAAGATCGATATTTGATTTAAGCACAATAGGTCCCGTGAGCCACACACCACGAGGCACGATGAGATGTCCCCCACCCTGCAGACTAAGCATATTGATAGCCTTTGCAAAAGCATCCGTACAGAGCGAAGCACCTGTAGGGTCAGCATTGAAATCTGTCAGCACCACCTGACGACTTGGTATTTTAGGAGCCTTGAACTCTTGTAAAGCAAATGGCAGGTTTGCCGTGTACTGTTTGTAAGGATTCTTTGCCGTAGTGAATAAGGCTACGGTGACAAGCATGATTGATAATAGCTTTCGAAGCATAGTTAGTATTTGTTTTGAGTTTATTAGTTTGTGGGGTCAAAGGTACAAAAAAAAAGCGAGAACCACAAAGATTCTCGCCTTTTTTATCACTAATCTGTATACGATTACTCTTCCTCAGGCTTCATGTTGGTGTAAACAGTCTGCACGTCATCGAAGTCCTCGAGCTTCTCCACCATCTTGTCGATAGTCTCACGCTGCTCTGGAGTAACGTCCTTCAGGTCGTTAGGAATACGAGTGAACTCAGCACCAGTCACCTCAAAACCGTTCTCCTCAAGATGCTTCTGTACAGCGCTGAAGCTTGAAGGATCAGCATAGATAGTGATGCTGTTCTCCTCCTCGTCCTCGTCATACTCGTCTTCTACGCCAAAGTCAATCAGGTCAAGAATCATCTCATCCATATCCAGACCATCCTTCTTCTTAAAGGTGAACACAGACTTGTGGTCGAAGAGGAAGCTCAGAGAACCCTGAGTACCCAGATTACCATTAAACTTATTGAACACCGAGCGAACGTCACCCACGGTACGTGTGGTGTTGTCAGTCAGTGTCTCCACGAAGATTGCGATTCCGTGAGGACCGTATCCCTCGTAAGTCACCTCCTTATAATCACTCTGGTCCTTGCCCATTGCGTTCTTGATAGCACGCTCAATATTATCCTTTGGCATGTTCTCACGCTTTGCGTTGGCAATGATAGCACGCAGTGCGGGGTTATTCTCAGGCTCAGGACCACCAGCCTTCACGGCGATGACAATCTGCTTACCAATTTTTGTAAAAGTCTTGGCCATGTGGCCCCATCTCTTCAGCTTTGTAGCTTTACGATATTCAAATGCTCTTCCCATTTTATTTAATTCTTAATTCTAAATTCTTAATTCTAAATTAACGAAGTTCAGCATTTAGCTGCTTCTTCAGATTAGCAATCAGCTTCTGCATGATTGCATCAATCTGCTTGTCGTTCATCGTCTTTTCAGTATCCTGCAGGATGAAGTTCACTGCATACGACTTCTTACCCTCTGGCAGGTTCTTACCCTCGTAAACGTCGAACAACTCCACCTTCTTCAGCAGTTTCTTCTCTGTCTGACGGGCAATCTGCTCAATCTGAGCAAACTCTACTGCGTTGTCCACAAGCAGAGCTAGGTCACGACTTACAGCGGGATGCTTAGAAATTTCGGTGAAGGTCACCTCGTTCTTCTTCGTAGCCTTCATCAGCTGAGTCCAGTTGAGCTCAGCGAAATAGACAGGCTGCTGCAGATCAAACTGCTTCAGGAGTTTCTTCGACAGAATACCCATCTCGATGAGTTTCTTGCCACCACGGTTCTCGATAACGATACCAGCCGAGAAATTAGGATTCTCGCTCTTCTTCTGCACCATCAAGCCCTGCTTCATACCAATACGACTCAGGATATTCTGAACGTATGCAGCCAGCTCATAATAAGTAGAATCCTCATTGGGATGTGCCCATGAACCTTCCACGCGCTTACCTGTTACCCAGATGCCCATGAAGTTCTCTTCCTTATAAGCCTGAATGGGATTCTCCTCGTTCTTCTTCTCAGGATCGAAGAGGTAGCAATTGCCAAACTCGAAGAAACGCAGGTTGGCATTCTTACGCTTCACGTTGTGCTCCACGCTCTCCAGACCACCATAAAGCAGTGTCTGACGCATCACGCCGAGGTCACTTGACAGAGGATTCATAATCTTCACAACTGTCTCGTCCTCGCCATAATAGGCAGTTTTCGTCAATGAGTTATTCAGAATCTCATTGAAGCCAGCACCTACCAACTGTTCTGAAACGAGGTTCTGCAACTTATGCTTACGATCCTCCTCGGCCTTAATAACAAGACTTGACTTCAGCTGTGTTGGAATCTCTACATTATTATAACCATAGATACGCAGGATATCCTCTACCACATCGCAAGGACGAGTAACATCCACACGATAAGCAGGAATCTCAAGCTTCAGACCCTCAGCAGTCTCGCCGAGCACCTTCATCTCCAGAGTCTCGCAAATGCTCTTGATGGTCTCCACAGGAATATCCTTACCTACGAGGTTATGCACATAACTATACTGTAGGTCAACAACGGCATTCTCCATTTTCTCTGGATAAACGTCGCAGATCTCCATTGACACCTTACCGCCTGCCAACTCCTTGCAGAGCAGAGCAGCCTGCTTCAGGGCATAGATAACACCATTGGGGTCAATACCACGCTCGAAACGGAACGAAGCATCTGTAGAGAGTCCGTGACGACGGGCACTCTTACGAATCCATGTGGGATGGAAGTATGCACTCTCGAGCACCACGTTCTTGGTAGTCTCGTAGGTACCACTACCCTTTCCGCCAAACACACCAGCAATACACATGGGATCTTCAGCGTTGCAGATAGCCAAGTCACGGTCAGAGAGTTTGTGCTCCTCACCATCAAGTGTCACGAAAGGTGTGCCCTCGGGCATGGTCTTCACTACAATCTTATGACCCTTCACCATATCAGCATCGAAGGTGTGCAAAGGCTGACCATAGGCCATCATCACATAGTTGGTGATATCCACGATATTATTAATAGGACGCAGTCCAATCGTAGTCAGCTTATTCTTTAGCCAGTCGGGTGATTCCTTTACCTCACAACCTGTAACGCTTACACAAGCATAGCGCTTGCAGGCCTCGGTATTCTCAATCTCTACAGAGATGGGGAGGTCGTGATTATCAACCGCGAAAGCGTTATCAGCGGGGCGATGCAGAGAGGTCTCATAGCCATTCTGCTTGAGCCATGCATAGAGGTCGCGAGCCACACCCCAATGTGACAGGGCATCAGCACGGTTAGCTGTAATGTCCACCTCGATGAGCCAGTCGCTCTCAAGATTATAATACTCAGCAGCGGGCGTACCTACTACAGCGTCCTCGGGCAGCACGATGATACCATCGTGACTGGTGCCTACACCAATCTCGTCCTCGGCACAGATCATACCGTTAGACTCGACACCACGCAGTTTTGATTTCTTGATAACAAATTCCTGATCTCCATCATAGAGCACACAGCCCAGATCGGCCACGATAACCTTCTGGCCAGCAGCTACATTAGGAGCGCCACACACGATCTGTGAGGGTTCGCCCTTACCCAGGTCAACTGTTGTTACGTGCAGGTGATCAGAGTTGGGATGCACTTCGCAAGTGAGCACCTTGCCCACATAGAGTCCTTTCAGTCCACCACGTATGGACTGTACTTCTTCCAGAGCGTCAACTTCAAGTCCCGTAGAGGTCAGTGCATCACATACCTGCTGCGGCGAAAGGTTGAAATCAACGTATTCTTTCAGCCATTTATAAGAAATATTCATTCCTAAAACAATTGTTAAATTCGAATTCGGCTGCAAAGGTACTAAAAAAAAATGAAAGACCCACCATATTTTTTGATGAATCTTTCATTCTATTTCGAGCAAAGAAACGTTATCGCTTTATTTCGATGTCACGACGCACATTATCACGAATCTTAGTGAGATAACGCTTCATTCCGTCTGCATCCTTATTATCGATAATTTCAAGGAGTTCCTTCAACTCTGTACGAATCTGTGACACCTGGTCGTGAGTGTAAGGGTTGAACAGAATTTCCTGAAGCAGGTAGTCGTCTTCATTGAGCACACCCTTTGCAATACGCATATGACGCTTGAAGGTGGTACCAGGAGCATCCTGATGCTTCATCACAGCAGCAAACACAAAGGTAGAGACAAAAGGAATACTCAGCGAGTAAGCCACTGTCTTATCGTGCTGTTCAAAGCTATACTCATAGATATTCAAGCCCAACTTCTGATAGAGGTCCTTGAAAAAAATACGTCCCATGTAATCACCCTCGCTGATGATAATGGCATTTTCCTCAGAGAGTTGCTGAAGATTTGCAAACGTAGGTCCGAACATGGGGTGCGTAGAGACATAGCGCATACCCGTCTGCTCGTAGAATTCCTTTAGGTCTGTCTTCACAGAGGCTATATCACTGATGATACACTCCTTAGGCAAATATGGTATCACCTCCTTAAATACAGGAATCGTATATTTCAGCGTCACCGCATTAATCAGCAACTCAGGCTCAAACGCCTTTATCTCGTCGTAAGTAGTAAACCGTTGGCAGTTGTAGGTGAAGCGCATACGTTTTGCATCGCGCTCAAACACAGCCACCTCGTGGTCGAAACTCAGCAGGTCGATGAAGAAACTTCCCATCTTTCCTGCACCCATCACTAATATCTTCATATTATTTGTTGATAATCTCTATCTGTTGTCTTACACTCTCCTCGTGGATACTCTCGAAGACTTTTGCTACGAATTCTGATCCCATGCCCAGCAGAGAACCCTGCGCACCACGCTTAGCCAAAATCTCGTTATAGCGCGAGGTCTGCAACACCGTCATGTTATGCTCTTTCTTATACTGACCTATCTCACGACATACACGCATACGTTTAGCCAAGAGATCCATCAACTGATTATCCAGTTCGTCAATCTGCTTACGCAACTGCTGGATACCTTCTGTCGTAGCGTGCTCATCACGGATAACGAGCAGCGAGAGGATATAGTCGAGCACATCGGGCGTCACCTGCTGAGAGGCATCACTCCAAGCCTTATCAGGATCGCAATGGCTCTCAATGATGAGTCCGTCGAAGCCCAGGTCCATAGCCTGCTGACACAGAGGTGCAACCAGTTCACGACGTCCACCAATATGACTAGGATCGCTGATAATAGGAAGGTCTGGTATACGGCGATGCAGTTCGATGGGAATCTGCCACATCGGCATGTTGCGATAAATTTTCTTTTCGTATGACGAGAAGCCACGATGGATAGCGCCAAGACGCTTCACGCCAGCCTGGTTGATACGCTCCAACGCACCAATCCACAATTCCAGATCGGGGTTCACAGGGTTCTTCACAAACACAGGGATATCTACACCTTGCAGAGAGTCGGCCAAAGCCTGCATGGCAAAGGGATTTGCTGATGTACGAGCACCAATCCACAGGATATCAATGCCATACTTCAATGCCAGTTCTACGTGCTCAGGAGTTGCCACCTCAGTAGATACCAACATCTTCGTTTCCTCTTTCACCTGCTTCAGCCACTGCAAGGCTGGTTCGCCGTGGCCCTCAAAGCCACCCGGCTTCGTACGAGGCTTCCACACACCAGCACGGAAGTTGTGGCATCCTTTCATCGCCAACTGTTTGGCAGTAGTCATCACCTGTTCCTCAGTCTCTGCAGAACAAGGGCCTGCAATCACGAAGGGACGTTCGTTGTCACTTGGTAAATTCAATGGTGCTAATTCTAGTTCCATACTTATAATGCTTTTTTGATTCTTTCTAATGCTTCTTGTATCTTTTCCTCCTTGGCACACAGCGAGATACGGATATAACGTTCGCCATTCGAACCGAAGATAAAGCCTGGGGTGATGAATACGCGGGCCTCATGGAGCACACACTCAGTCAGGTCTTCCACGTTTTGGATATCAGCAGGTATCTTACCCCAGAGGAACATACCCACCTGATTCTTGTCGTACGTGCATCCCAGCACATCCATAATCTTCTCAGCCCACTGGCGACGACGGGCATAGGTCTCGATGTTATATTCACGATGCCAGGCCTCATCATTCTTATATGCCTCGGCAGCAGCCAGTTGAATACCACGGAAAGTACCACTCTCTATGTTCGACTGCACTTTCAATATCCACTGGATAAACTGTGGATTAGAGGCACAGAGTCCCACACGCCAGCCTGGCATATTGTGGCTCTTCGACATCGAGTTGAACTCAATACAGCAATCCTTGGCACCAGGCACCTGCAGGATGCTCAGATGCTCCTCGCTCAGGATAAAGCTGTAGGGGTTGTCGTTCACCACGACAATATCATGGTCCTTAGCAAACTTTACCAGACGCTCATAGGTTTTCATCTGAGCACGACCACCCGTTGGCATATTGGGATAGTTGGTCCACATCAGTTTTACCTTCGAGAGGTCCATCTTCTCCAACTCATCAAAATCAGGTTGCCAACCATTATCCTCACGCAGGTTGTAATTCACGATCTTTGCACCAAGGATCTTGCTCAGCGAGGTGTATGTGGGATAGCCTGGATTGGGCACCAGCACCTCATCGCCAGGATTCACAAAAGCCAGCGTCACATGCAGGATACCCTCCTTTGAACCAATCAAAGGCAGCACCTCAGTCTTGGCATCAAGACTTACATTATACCAACGTTTGTAGAATTCAGCCATTGCCTCGCGCAGTTCAGGTGTACCCTGTGTGGGCTGATAGCCGTGAGCATTGGGCTGGTTGGCCACCTCGCACAACTTTTCTATTGTCTGCTTTGATGGGGGCATATCCGGACTGCCGATGGCCAGTGAGATAATATCCTTACCCTCGGCATTGAGTTGTGCCACCTCCTTCAGTTTCCTGCTGAAGTAGTACTCCTGTACTAAACTTAATCTGTCTGCTGGTTGTATCATTATTCTTAACTCTTAATTCTTAATTCTTAACTCCTAATTCTTAACTCCTAAATCGCCTTGTATTCTCCCAAGATTTTCAAATCGCGTGTCAGGGGAATGATGGCATCCACCGCTTGACGATAACGGGTCAGGTCGTTGTAGGTCACGTCAACATAGAACAGGTACTCCCACTCCTTGCCAATGATGGGGAGTGACTGAATCTTGGTCAGGTTGATCTTATAGAACGACAGGATAGCAAGTACTGCTGAGAGCGAGCCCTCTTCGTGAGGCAATGAGAAGACGATGCTGGCCTTGTTTGACTCCACGAGCGGACGCAGCATGTCGGCCTTCTGAGGTGCCGAACATACCAAGAAACGCGTGTAGTTGTGCTTATTGTCCTCAATACCGTTCTCCAACACCTTCAGTCCATAGAGCTTTGCAGCCTCTGCATGACAGATGGCGGCCCATCCCTGATGGTGTCCCTCGGCAATCATCTTAGCCGAGCCTGCCGTATCGTCACCTTCCACAATACGCAGATTGGGATGATGCTCCAAATAGTGGCGCGTCTGCATCAGGGCTACGGGATGAGAGTGTACCTCTGAGATGGTGTCCCAGTCGTCCTCGGGCAGGCAACAGATGCAGTGGGTGATGTGCAGCTTATGCTCACCTACCACCGTTGTACCACTATCGCGCAGCAGTTCGTAGTTATGCAACAAACTTCCTGCTATTGTATTCTCGATGGCGGCCATACCTATCACCGTTGGATCCTGGCGCATATTCTCATACACCTGCTCAAAGGTGTTGCAGCAAATCAACTGCAACTGTTCCCCTTCGAAATACTGATGGGCGGCAATGTCGTGAAACGACCCTATCTCTCCTTGTATTGCTATTCTCTTCATACTCTAAAAAGAAGCCCCACTTTCACTCTTCGTGAAGCGGGGCCTTATTTTGATTTCAACTTTCAATTTTCGACTTTCAAATTACATACGACTACCCGCTTCACAATTGCTTGTAAAGTAATAATAAAAATAGAAGTATGCATTAAATTTCGTCATTTTTGTAACTATTTGTAATTTTCGAGTGCAAAAGTATAACAATTCTTTCAAATCACCAAACTTTTTCTTGTTTTTTTTACAATCCAAATGGATTAATAGCAGAATACACGCGTTTCATAGCCTGTTCTACGCCTTCAGCCGAGTAATCACCACTCACATCAGCCAGTTCGTTAGGGTTCATCTCCAGCAGTTTCTGCATATCTTCCTCTGCCCCTTTCTTATCACCCTGTTCATAGCGTATCTGTCCGCGCTCACGATAGGCATCCATCTGGAAGGGATTCAGGTCTATCACCTTATTATATATATCTAAGGCAGTGTCGTCCTTGCCCGAGAGATGAGCCACGCGAGCCGCCATCAACAGTACGTCCTCATCAGCTTCGGTATGTCCCAACAGCCAGACGACGTCTTCTGATGCCCCCTTGATGTCACCCATCTTCAACAGGGTCTTAGCTCGCAGTAGTCGGGCGTCGCCCAGTGTCTCGTTCTGGCTGACGGCCTTGGTCAGATAGGCAATGCCACTTATCATGTCGCCCTGACCCAGCACGGCCTGCGCCATCATATAGTTAGCCATTGCATTTTCTGCATGCATACCCAGCGCCTGTTCACAGAAGTTTTTCATCTGTTCATAGTCTTCCATCATATAGGCCACATGAGCAGCATGAAGTATCATAGCGATATTATCCGGCTCGGCCCTAATAATGGTGTTCAGTTCCTCCAAGGCCTCATCCAGACGATTTAGACGGATCAGGGTTTGCGAGAGATAATCGTGCACCTCCAAGTCCTCCTGAATCTTCAGCGCCTCACGAAAACATTTCTCTGCATATTCGAACTGCCCGATACGCATGGCTTTCACGCCATCATATTTAAATACGTCGAAGTTTTTTGCCTCGGCATTCTTTTTCTCTTCCTCAGGGTTACTCTCCTCCCCTCCAAAAAATGATTTCCAAAATCCCATTTTAACGAATTATTTTAATTTCGGCACAAAGTTACGAAAAAACGAGAGAAACGCAAAAGGAAAGCTCGCTTTTCTTTTCGTTTCCGAGTGCTAGGACTCGAAACTTGTTTCGCTTGGCTCGTCCAAGAACTTCGGCAAAGCCAAAGTTACGAAAAGTCGAGCACAAAACAAAGAAACTCGTTTCTTTTTTGTCGAGACGGAGTAACTAAGCCCTCTTTGATGGCAAAGTTACAAAAAAAGCTTGTAAAAGCGAAGCGATTTTGGAAGATTAACGCAATTCGGCCTGAAATAAAGGCATGACGGGGAAGAATGGGGAAGTACAATTTGGGGCAAAAAGCAAAATGGGGAGGATTGGTGAAGGAGTTAGGTTGCCAAATCGTAACCCGGAAATAGTACTCTGAGGCGGGTTAGATTTCCTAAAATGGCAACGCAAATCGGGGCAGAATGGCGCACTCATCACCATCCTTTCAAAGCCCGTTTCTTATTCCGCAAACTGCTACATTTTGCATAGCGATGGATGTCAAAAGAAATAGTAGTTTTGCAGCCAAAATTTAAAAAGGAATAAGACACATGAGAAGTACTTTTAACATTCTGTTCTATGTGAACATTTAGAGCCCCTTGGTAAGGGGCGGCTATAATGCAGGGTTATCATGGGCAGGGTTCTTGCTTAAGGCAAGCGGCAAAGCCGAGTCCGATTAACGGCACCCAAAGCCAGTTCAGTTGTAAGAAGACTATTCCGCTTAACATGTGGGACGTGAAAGGCAATTGTGCCAAAGGCCGAAGCAAGGAGGCATTGCAGATTAACCGCGAACTGGATAACATCAAGGCGCAAATCATCAAGCATTATCAGCATCTGTCAGACCGTGAGGCTTTCGTAACGGCAGAGATGGTGCGCAATTCATATCAGGGTTTTGGCAGCGAGTACGAGACGCTGCTGAGTGCTTTCGACAAGGACATTGCCAATCAGAAGAAGCGTGTGGGCAAGGACAGATCAGCGAGCACTCTTTGGGCTATGGAGCGTTCGAGAAAGGATGTGGCAGAGTTCATTCAGTCGCACTACCGTCGCACAGACATGTCGATGTTGGAACTAACACCAGAGTTCATCAAGGATTTCGCCGCCTATCTCAGTACTGAGCGTGGGTTAGCAAACGGTACTATCTGGCAGAGGTGCATGTGGCTGAAAGGTGTTGTTCTGAGAGCGCACTACAACGGCAAGATACTCCGAAACCCGTTTGCGCAGTTCCATATCAGTCCGAATTGCAAGGAAAGGGCATATCTGACAGAGGATGAACTGAAGACTGTCATGACCCATGAGTTTGAGGATGCCGACCTGGCCTTTGTGCGTGATACTTTTATCTTTGTCTGCTTCACCGCCCTTTCCTTCATTGATGTGAAGGAGTTGACTACGGATAACATCGTGGAAGTCAACGGTGACAAATGGATAATCGGCAGGAGGCATAAGACGAATATTCCATTCCAGGTGAAACTGATGGACGTACCATTGCAGATTATTGACCGCTACAAACACCTACAGGAAGACAAACTGGTATTTGGAAAGATGAACTACTGGTCGATGTGCAAGAAGTTGAAAACGGTGATGACCGCCTGCGGCATTGAGAAAGCCATTTCCTACCATTGCGGGAGACATATGGATTTTCTTTCTTGCCTAGAAATCAACATGTTACAGGGTTATCGAGTGGCATGGGTAACGATTTAGGAACCACCTTAGTTCCCCATTCTAACTCATTTTGCTGTGCTCTCAAAGAACGCTATCGTGGTTGCAAAAGTATAAATAATTTCTGAAAATTGCAAATACTGAGTCGTTTTTTAGATATTTTGGGTCAAAAGTCATGTTATTTTATGGCTTTTCTACCGTTTTCAATAATAATCCCATGCATGAGATTCTTTCTTTGTCTGCCTTGAAGATCATAGACAGTGTCTTTGATATCTTCTTTATGTGGACTTCTGATAGAAGTGACACTTTTGGCGACAAGTTCTTCCTTAGACACAAAATAGACATTGCTTTCAGTGTAAACAATCAGAGTATCATGATATTGTTGTAGGTCATTCACCATTTCATATTCTTTCTCCGAGGGCATTATTTGTGATGGATGCCATGAACGCCCAGCATCGGTGGAGCACATAATCTTGACGCATGCATCCTTCTGCCCATTCTTCCCCAGAGAACCCACCATATATGCTGTGTCTGGATGCTCGTTGTCGAAAGCAGAAAAGTACCAATAGGCCTTATGGGATTCATCATTCCAATAATTCTGACAGCTCCATGTCTGTCCGTTGTCCTCTGAGAGAAATACACATCCTTCTCCGCCCACTAACCAACGATCGGGGCGGGCATGATGGAACGCTGGTTTATGTGCGCAGTTGTCACCTGGAAAGCCAAGCGAATTGCCATGATCATTCCATGTCTGCCCATTGTCGTAACTGATGCTGATATGACCTTCAAAAATAGAACTTTCTCCACTATTGTAGATGATGTTTGGACGTGTAGGGTGAAATCCGATGAAAGATGCAACCCGGTTCCCATAAATGAATTCAGTCAAGTTCTCCCATGTATTGCCGAAGTCTGTTGAAAGAAATATGCCCCAGTAGATAGAAGAAACCAACAGTGTATTGGGGTCAGTGGGATGCTGGACGAGACAGGGAATACAATCGTGTTTCTCATACAGGAAGATGTCTGGTGTTACGTCTTCGTAGGTCTGTCCGCCATCATGCGACAGTAGCAGAAATCCACCACCCTCATTATAGCGCAAAGCTAGTATGTCGTTGCCCCTACGAGCATAGTCTTGTAATGGGATGTCTTCAAATCCCACTAACTGCCAATTATTATTCGTTGATAAATCTTTGGCATAGAGGCCATGATGTGTGCAGACGTATAGTTCTCTGCCTTCAATATGCATTCTTGGCTGTGAGAATCCTCCTTGTCGCTCTCCACCATTAAAAATGAAGTCGGAGGTATAAAACAACTGTGACATTGCAGTAAGAGGTAGAAGAAGTAAAAATGCCAAATATAAGTTTCTCAGAAGCTTCATAAAATTCAATTTTGGGGTTAGGCGCTTAGAGCGCACTAATAGTTGTTAATCTTTTCCCGAATTATCCCGTAAACAGGGAATTAGGCAAAACCTTAGGCATAGGCATTTTGATTTTTGTCCTTCATTTTTTGATATTTGATGCATGAGATATACGATAAATAAAGGGTTTTGCAAGTGCGCTCTAAGCGCCTAACCCAATTCAATTTTTACTTAAACGCCATTCTTAAGGGAATTATTGTTTCTCCCAACAACAATTGCTTTCAAACAAGTCATCTTAGGTTTTCGGGGCTTAGGTTTTCGTACATCTGAGATGAAATTGGCTTTATACACTCGATAAAACGACATTGAAGTCCTAAGTAGTTTGATGGTTAGACCGTTTGACGAACAAATTTCATGTATTTTACGTTACTGCTTTAACATCGTCTTCATACCGAAAATGAAAGACAAACGAAACCTATCCATAAGATGCGCTATTAGAAGACATCCAACTATAGTCAACATTACCGTAATAATTGCATGAATAGTCCCTGTTGCATCAAAACTAAAAAGAGGTAGATATAGTTTTGCTAACATAGTAAAAATAGGATGAAACAAATATAATGGCAAAGTATTAGCGCCAATGAACAATATATACTTATATAGTGCCCATGTGCATACAACACTTTCAATCCAGCAGAGAAACGAAATTAGGCAATATACCACGGAAAGGATAGCGATTGACCCCCAATCTCTCATTTCATTGTAGAATAATATAATGATGATTGGCAAAAGAGCAAAAGGAGACTTCTTAAAGAAGGAAGAGAGCCTAATATTGGTTTGACGTAATATGGTACCAAAAAAATAGTAAGGTACGGCTTTTATTGAGAGGGATTGTGTGCTGTCTGCCAAGATAATAAGGGAAGAACAAAATACCATAATAATTGATATTAGTTCTATCTTTTCTCGTAGAATATAAAAACATGAATAATATAGGATGCCACAGATAATCATTGTTTGCAGAAACCAGTATGGTCCGATTGATGTGATGAATACTTTTGTAAATACGGCCTTTACACTCATTTCCACAAGCCTATCTTGCACAGGCAAATAGAAAGACAACACAGAATAACCTATTACCATAAATGTATAAGGCAGGAAAAGCTTTATCAAATACTTGGTATACTCTTTGATTGTTTTTTCAATATTAACCAAAAAGCCAGTTACAAAAAGGAATGTTGGCATTAAAAAAGATAATATGATAGACTTCGCTTCTGGATGCACATTGCCAAAATTGACAATGTGCACCAGAATGACAGCGATTATCAAAAAGAATCGCACGAAGTCTATTTCATGACATCTTTGCATGCGATGTGTGTTATCTGGTAACTATCATCCTCTTAGAAGAAACACATTTACCATCAACGATGAGACTGTATATATATATATTCCTGGTGCAAAATCAGAAGCAATAATACTTACGTCTGCTTTTCCTGTATTTGTAATGTCCTTTTCATTTATTTGTTTTCCTGATGCATCATAGAGTTTCCCATGAACATAGCTACATGAGAGAAAAATATTTACCCCCCCCAGTAGCTCATTTTCAACATTTGCCGCTACTGAAAAGCTAGTGGCAAACACAAACATAATAAACAATAATCTTTTCATAAAAACATAAATTAATAAAATGAAATTCAAATCATCGACAAAATTAGTCATTAAGGTTAGTTGGCACAAGAAAATGTCAAAGTAACTACTCAGCACCCTATAGTGCATGAGTAGTTGCCTTACTGTTGTACGACAGCAAGAATCGCATTGAATTTGGAATTGCCATTCTTCATGGCAGTCTCTGCTATGGAGTGTAGCTTGGCAAAA
>Ga0310691_10002149_pt1 | contig 27173 bp, 20 predicted proteins | sample 176DNAGHGlowgp2_FD_203887 | JGI IMG/M metagenome (GOLD analysis project Ga0310691, IMG submission 203887) | Sheep rumen microbial communities from Palmerston North, Manawatu-Wanganui, New Zealand - 1766 DNA GHGlow gp2 (v2) (version 2) | ecosystem: Host-associated > Mammals > Digestive system >... | reverse complement strand
GAATATTTCACGATTTATTCATTATTTCAGTAATCATGCAATGAATTTGATTAGACATTGAGTCGATTTTGAGACTCATTGCAAACAATCAAAACATCTCAGACCTACATCTTTCTGCTTGAGAATCCGTTGCGTATAGACTTAACGGAGAAATCGTTAGAAAGGAAGAATTAGGGAAAATCTGAGATGAAAACATGGAAATTTTACTTAAACAACTCTTCAAGAACAATCCTCAAAGATATGACAAATTCTTGGTGGATAAAGAGGCTGATTTTGCTTATGTAGCAAAAGATGATACTGCATATAGAGTAAATGCATATCTTAGCACATGAAGAATCAACGTTGTCATGAGAAAAATTAATAGCACTCCTAGGCAGTTAGAATGAATTATGTTTCAGAATATTTCTGAGTCTATAAAGAAAAATGTTCTCGCAGCACCTAAGTGACTATTCCTTGTAACATGACCTACTTGATGAGGAAAATCCACATCAATTGTAGCTATGCTTGAAATTTTGAATAAAGAAAAACCTTATAAAATTATCACAATTGAAGATCCTATTGAGTACGTATTTAAACCTCAAAAATCTCTAATATCACAGAGAGAAATTGGTCATGATACACGATCTTTTGGAGCTGCAATTTCATCTACATTAAGAGAAGATCCTGATGTAATATTTGTATGAGAAATAAGAAATAGTGAAACAGCTGAGGCTGTACTAAATCTAGCAGAAACAGGACATTTAGTATTCTCTACATTACATACCAATTCTGCTACACATACATTAAATAGATACCTTTCTTTCTATCCTAGTGATATGCAAAATTCTGTACTGGAAAGAATGGCTGACTGTTTAGTAGGAATAATGTCTCAAACTCTTGTAAAGACAAAGGATGCTCAATGAAGAATCTGAATCTTTGAACTTATGCTAAATAGTAATGCAGTGAAAAATAATTTGAAAAAAAGAGAAGTAGATCAAATGCAAAACATTATTGAAACTTCGACTCAAAATTGAATGATTTCAATGAGACAATATGCCAAAAAATTACTTGAAAGAGATATTATAAATCAAGAAGATGTAGAACGGTTGTTGAATAATAAATCAACTTCTCAAGTTTAATTCATAACTTATAATAAAATGTGGGAATGATATCAAGGGGGATGATGAAGACCCAAAAGGATGACAAAAAAACAGATAGAAGAAATGATAAAAAATATGTGAAAATCAAAAATCATAAACGAAAAATCCAACAAATATCATGAAGATGAAGAAAAAAAAGCTGATGATATACTGAAAAAGATACAAAATAACAAGTAAAATTAATTTTATTTATTTACTACTCACAAAAACATGGTAACACAAGAAAGCATAGAAAAACATTTACCTGAGCGCCTACGAAAGGTCGCCTTGGATTACAATATTCCAGATGACATGATGAAAAACAACTCTGATTTAGTAGTTCTTGTCTTAGAGAGTAAATCAATTAACGAATCTAAGGAAAAACAAAGTTGGTTCGACTTATACTCTCTCATGAATCAAGAACAGATAGATAAATTAAGAGATATTTTAACTAGAGAAAAAGAAAAACTTGCCGAAATTGAAGCAAAATATCAGGCAAAACAAGATGAAATTAAAAGAAAATACGAAGAAACTTATGCATCTGGTGCTTATCAAGCAAAACAAGATGAAATTAAGCAATCAGAATTATCATCTCGTCAACAAGAAGAAGTTGAAGCTGACGCTTTACTTAACCAAATCTAACCTTATGATAACAAGATTTTTTAAAATAAAGTCTTACATTATATATTTAATAGGAATATTTTTGGTAACATCTATTTTTTTTCGATGAACTTCTTATTCAGCCGATGACCTACTAAAACAACTAATAGAACCTGCCCAGCAAACTGACACCGTGATTAATTTAGGAGAAAATGTTAAGACTGTTTGAAATAGTATAATAGGATGATCTACTGAAATATCTATAGATTGAATAGGTAACAACTGATCTTTAATCGTAAGAATTACTAGATTTATATTAATATTAACCATTGCTCTAGCTGTAACAATGATACTATATAATTGATTTTTATATATTGTACAGTCGTGAAAATGAGAAGATTGAAAAAAACATATAACAAATGTAATGCGAATAATAGTATGAATTCTAATAGCATTATTTAGTGTAATCATCATAAATCTAATACAATCTATTCCAAAAACATTAGATGAAGAATTGGTTAATAAGTCCGATTTAAGTCTAGAAAAAGAAGATAAACAAATTTTTAAAGAAGAAAAAGATCTCATAAAATGAAAGAAGATAAACTGGAATGATGTAGGAGCAGAATCATTAAATGATATATTGTTTTAAACGTGACATATGAGAACCTATACAAAAAAACAACAAGAAAGTGAATTATAAGATAAATCAATACAACTATTTAATTGATAGTAACGACATAATGACAAACACTAAAAAACTAACTAGCATTTGAACAATCACGATAATTGGGTTTATATCGAAAGTTTCTGCCATAACAGTTCAAACTATCAAGAGAACAACAGATACTGCGGATCATGACCTATCTCAAATTGATGGTAGTCGTTCAATTTTTGACATAATATCCCTTGTTAACAGCTATTTATGGTTTGCAATCTGATTTGTATGTTTTCTATTTATGATTATCAATGGCTATAAATTAATAATAAACAATTGAGATGAAAAACAGACATCTACAGCCACTAGTTGATTATTAAAATCTATCATTTGAATAATTATCTGTTTATTGGCTTATGTAATTGTAAATTTGGCTGTAAAAATATTTGCATAAAATTTTTGTTGGATATGATTCTGTAGAAACTGGATGTTTATATCCAGTTTTTATTTTGAACAAAAAATAGTGTAAGTGCTAAGTTTTAATAGTTATTATTATATTTTATAAAACGAATAAGTAAAGGTGCTTAGATTAGCAAATTATTATAGAGTTTCAATCTATATTTTATTTATCCCCATGAGTACTGTCATAGGTCAGTGAATATATCACTGGATGATGCTGAATTATTTTGCAATATATTTTTAGTTATGTTTTCTACATAACCCCTAGTTTCCTTTGGCAATTTTGATAAATCTCATGATGTAAGGCTCTTTTCCCCTATTTTCCCCTTATAATTACCGGGCCCCCAATTGTAACAAGCCAAAGCAGATTGAAAGCTACCAAATTCTTCCATTTTTTCACTAAGCATAATTCATGCCGCCCATGCTGTAGCTAGTGGATCCTTTAAAAAATCATCTCTTGAATTAAAGATTTTTCAATATTTTTCTGATAATTTGTTATTTTTCATATATCCATCGGCTGTTGATGGCATAAACTGGAACAATCATTGTGCTCATTTTGGCGATCAATTTATTTTGCCTGACTTATACAGACTCCCCCCACTTTCTTGTTTGCATAGACACTCTAAAGCATATTTTGGTAATTTTAAATCACGTTCTATAATATTTAAGTATTTTTTATATGTAGAATTTTCGAGATAATCAATTGTATTTGAACTTTTGGACTGGTCCACTAATTTATCCATTTCAGATTTTTCATCTGATGTTAAATCAGACAGTGTACTGCTATGATTCTCGGCTCAATTGTTATTTCAATTATTATTTCAGGTTTCGTTTCAGTTATTGTTTCGATTATTATATCAATCTTCTCCTCAATTATTATCTCAATTCTCATTTCATCTTCAATTGGCAACAACTCACCCATAAGTCACTCAATAATTCTCTGGTAAAAATACTTTAGCCTTTACTCACTCAATTACGTCTTCTTTATCGGCATATAATGCTGCAGTAAAACATATAACTAAATCATCAGTATTGTGTATAGTGTAATAAAAATCTTTCAAATCGTTATAATTTTCTTCTAAATGTTTTTTCATATTGCCGATATGTAAATGCGTTAATTCCCTCTTTTTATCTTCCGTAATTTTTGATACATCAACTGATATTTTCTCTTGTTGTTTTCAGTTAACTGTAATAACTTCTTTTTTTAAATAGTCATTTCATAATGTTTGCTGTACTACAGAAACAGGAATCTGATTTATATCAATATTTTTTGCCATCGTATCACGCAAATAATCTCATTTAGTTGAAGATGTTTTATCCAAATCTGTAAGAGCAAAATCTGCTAAAGCTGAAGAACAAGAATTGCCATCTGTGATTGATACATCACTTCATTTTCAAGCTAATTTTTGGTATTCTTGAAAAATTTTGGATATATTTTCGTTTTTTTCATCTGTAAGATTTAATTTATCCAAACGCCATTTCTTCACCATTCATTCTAATCATCATGTAACTCATATTAATTTACACACAAAATCTATAATTCTATACCAGAAACCCCTATTCTCTACCGGTTTATTAATCTCTCATATCAAATCTATTCCAATAATTTTTGTAACTGAATTCAGCGCATTGGCTCAATCTAGCAACCCATTAGCAACCTTCTGTAATCACGCAGATGCACCAAAAAATTTATCATGTTTATCCAACATTTTTACAATTAATGCTGTAGTTTTTGGACTATTAACAACCTGTATATTTCAAATCTGACTTAAAATATTTTGTCTTTCCTGTAATGAGATTCAAAATTCGAAAGTCTGATTTTCATCTACTTTAAATATATTATTATCTATCAAATTATAAGGTGAAAAACCCTCACTAGCAAAAACTCCATCATTTAAATAATTTTTAAATTCGAGTGGGCTAGCCAAAACTGCAGATTTTTCGGGTTTATTTAAAACTCAATTATGAACCGACAGATAATCTAATGCATTCATCCATTGGCTAAATTTATTAAACGATCATTTCGTTTTTTTAGCAAAATCTCACACTCAAGTGATTAAATTATTAAGACTATTCCAAGAAATCTTATTCATTCATTGTAACATATTAGTGTTTGTTTCATTTCACTGGTCTCTGAGCATCTCCATCATACTCCACTCAAACGCAGGAGCTATTGTATTATTTATAACTTTGTCATTTTTTTCAGAATTTCATAATTTGTTTTTTAAGAAAAGAGTTACTCATTTGCGAATTTGAGAAAAAATATATTCAAGCTTTGCTTCTGCCGTCTCTCATTGGAGATTTGCAAATTTTTTTGGATTTGAAGAAATAACAGTTAATAATCTATTATAAGTTTCAGAATCTTTTATAAGTTCGTATGTGGTTGGGGTTTGATTTTTCTCCCCCAATAATTCTATGGTTTTTCATTGAACATATTGCCTTACTTGTTTATATTGTTCTAATCTGTCTTTTAATGATTGCAATGCTTCATCTTGTAATGAAGAAAGTTTATCTATTTGTTCTTCCATGTTTGCCAAATCTTTTTCCATTTTTTGAATTTCTACTTCTTTTTCTTGTTTCTTAGTTTGATCTGTTTCTGTTTGTATCTCTGATTTGAGCGTTCCTAGTTTTTTTTGTAATTCAGAAAAATCGTTTTTAATTTGGTTCTCTAATTCAGTTCTTTGTGTTTGAGCTTGTGATGTAGGCATCAATGAAGATTATGTTCGTATAAAATCCATCATAATTATACTTAAATTGTCTAAAAAATGCAAAAAAAACTGACCGAAATCAGCTTTTTTATCTTATATATATGCTTTGAAATTATTCCATATCTTCTATAAATCTTTCAGCTTCTAATGCTGCCATACAACCAGTCCCTGCTGACGTAATTGCTTGACGATAAATTTTATCTTGTACGTCTCATGCTGCAAAAGCTCATTGAACAGATGTTTTTACGCCATTGTGAGTAATAATATATCCAGTTTCATCCATCTCAATCTGTCCATTTAAGAATTCTGTATTTGGCTGATGTCCAATAGCATAAAAAAGCCCACGACATTCAATTTCAGATTCTTCTTTGGTTTGGTTATTTATTACTTTGATTCATTCCAGATTTTTATCTCAATGACATGAAACAGCTTCAGTATGCCACATTATTTTAATTTTCTCATTTTTGAAAACTTTTTCTTGCATAGCTTTGGAAGCACGAAGCACATCCCTTCTCACCAACATAATTACCTCACTAGCAAAGTTTGTCAAATACATCGCTTCCTCACATGCTACATCTCATCATCCGATTACGATAATTCTTTGGTTACGATAAATTGGCAATCATCAATCACACACTGCACATGCAGAAATTCCACGTTGCCAGAATTGATTTTCTCATGGGATTCTAAGTCTTTTTGCTGTAGCTCAAGTAGCTATAATCACCGTTTTTGCCAATATTTCTTCATTTCATGTATACAATTTGAATGGCTGAGAAGAAAAATCTACACGATCAATCGTTTTCATAAAAATTTTTGCTCATTGATTTTCACTTTGTTGCTTCATTTGTGTCATCAGTTCTAATCATCAAACTCCATTCGGGAATCATGGAAAATTTTCCACAGTTGTAGTAGTAGTTAACTGCCCTCCTGGAGGCATTCATCATGCCATGAATCATTCATACATTATTGGATTTAATCATGCTCTAGCAGTATAAATTGCTGCTGTATGTCATGCTGGTCCTCATCAGATTATCACTACGTTTTGAACCTCTGCCATATTTGAAAACTTTAAAAATTTAAATCTGAATGAAATATATAATAAAAATTTATAAATTCTAGTCATTTTTCTATTTGAATTTTATTGGTTCTTCTTTATAATTATTCATCAGTATAATTTAACCTTTTATTGATATGAAAAAAGTAATTCACTCTCCTGCCGAAATGCATCAATTATGAATCGAACTTTCTAAATCAGAATCTACTCTTTTTTTAGTTGGAAATTTATGAAGCGGAAAGACTACATTCACAAAATGATTTGCTGAGTGACTTTGAATTGATTCTAAAAAAGTTCAATCCCCAACTTATACTTATGTGAATGTATATGATGAAAAATTATTACACATCGACATGTATAGACTGGAAACTTTTGAAGATTTGATAGAAAAATGAATTATGGACTTAATTAATGAGTATGAATATATTTTGATAGAATGGCCTAAATGGACTGAGAAATTAAATCTTGGATGAACTAAAACTCTTACGATAACAAAAACTGGAGACGAAGAAAGGGAGATAGAACTTTTATAATAGACAAAACAAACATGCAAATACTAATCACTTGCCCTTTCTGATGTGCGTCATTATTAACCAAAGAACTAAAAAGGCTGAGCTTACCACTGATTGAAAGTCATCCAACCGCAGTTCTGAGTGAGTGAACATGGAAAGATATCTATCGCATCAATTTACGATCAAGAATAGCAAATAAAGTTTATGCTGTAATGTGAGAAGACAAAATCACAAATTTTGACCAGCTTTTTGATTTTGTTTTATCGTTAAATTGGAATAGTTTGTTTGTTCAAACTACTCAATTTTCATTACATGCATCATGCAAAAATTCTCAAATAATGTCAGAAAAATCTCTCGTTTCAGTGGCACATAAAGCCATTCTGACTTCTTTAAATGTTTTGGAAGATACAAAAACCGATCCAGAGAAATCGCAGGAAGTTTTCCTTTTCATGTCATGAAATAATCTAAAAGTCTGTATAAATACCTCATGAGCATCACTGCATCAACGCTGATGGAGAACTCAGACTGGACCGGCACCTTTAAAAGAGAATTTAGCAGCTGCGATTATTCTGCTTTCATGATGGAAATTCAATAAACCATTGATTGACCCATTCTGCGGTTCTGGAACTATCGCAATTGAAGCTGCTCTACTTGCCAGAAATATCGCTCCATGAAAACATAGAAAATTCGCTTTTCAGCAATTCAAAAATTTTGATTTTAATACATGGAATGAAATCCTTTTAGATGCAAAAAATTCTGAATTTAACAACAATTATCAAATAGTTGCTCGTGATATAGATGAAAAAGTTTTAGGATATGCAAAGATTAATGCTGAAAATGCATGAGTAAGCGACTGCATCAGTTTTGAACATCAAGAATTTCAGTCAGGTTTAATGCTTTTTGAATGAGATTTTTGGTTAATTACTAACCCACCATATTGAAAAAGGCTAAACGCAAATGATGATTTAGCTCCACTTTACGAAAAATTAGCTGATTATCTGAAAGAATGTTATGGATGAGTAATTTCATCTTATCCGTGAATGTGAAAACTATTCAGTTCAAAGCATTTCTCGCACAAGCAGTTGTATAATTGAGCTGATGAAGTTGATTTTTATTGGAAGAAACCTGTGTAATTATTATATAACACCTTGTATTTTTTTGAAAGTTAAATATAAAAAATTGTTTATCATTTTTAATAAAGCAAACATGAAGAAAAAAACAATTATATTATGTATAATTATTCTAATAATCATTGGCATTATAATTTTATTAATAACAAAATATAACAAATTAGCAACAAATAAACAAGTTTTAGGAATAGATGGGAACGATTTATTAACAGAAAATCAAGATTTAAATGTTGAGAACGAAGCCTTAGAAACGGAGTATAACAAGTTAAAAAAAGAGAACCAAAATTTAAAAACAGAAAATCAAAACTTAAAAGCAGAAAACCAAGATTTAGAATTAAAATATAAAAATGAACATTGTAAATATGAAACTGACTTATATATAAATCGTATTTTAGATGAAGACTTAGATAAGCAACCTTTTTCTGAATGATACAAATGGAATCATCATATAGATTGATGATATGCTACTAACTTATGACACTGTATTGTTTATCAATCATATGATGATGGTAAAGATTTACGTGATAATAGATATAGAAGAACGATTTATTATAAAATAGAAGATAGGGATAGTGATATAATTATTTTTGATTGTAATTATACGGAATGAGATGGTTCAGAATGAAAAGAATGAGCTTGTAATCGGGAATCCTATGATAAAAAATTAAAAGAAATTTGAGTTTATGATAGAAAATAATAAAATTTTAATAGTTTGTTATTTAATGGACTTCCCTTACGAAATAATCTACAAAAATACTCGTAATGCTTATGCTAGAATCAATCGTGATGGTATAGTAGTTTTTACTATTCCGACTAGACTCAAAAATAACGAAAAATTCTTAACTGAATTTTTGGGCAGAGGTGAAAAATTATACCAAAGATATTCCAAAAAAGAAAAACTAAAGTCCACTACAGATGAGGAACTTCTTATTTTTTGAGAACATCTTTCTCGGTCAGATTTTTTTGATAATGATAAAAGTTATTCCAATACTACCAAAGAAAAAAAGCTGAAAGAAATTCTTTTGGAATATTCCAAAGAATGGGTGGATAAATTTTCATATCAATTATGAGAACCATATAAATCTCTTGCCATTAGAAAAATGAGAGCTCGCCGATGACAGTGCTCATCCAAACAAGATATCGTTTTAAATTTACAGCTCGTTCATTTGCCACAGAAATATATTCAATATGTAGCTGCTCATGAATGTGCTCATTTAGTCCAGAAGAATCATTCAGATAAATTTTGGAAAGTGGTTGAAAGTTTATATCCAAAATACAAAGAAGTCAGAAAAGAAATGAGAAAATTTATTTTAGAGTAACTTGATATTAAATTCAGAATTATTAATAATCTTTTTGTTTTTATTCAACTAATACTATGCGCAAAATTATCCTAGCATCAAATAATCAACATAAGATAAAAGAATTTAGAGAAATTTTTTTTGATGCTGAAATTCTGTCATTAAACGATATTTGATTTCATAACGATATAATTGAAGATTGAAAAACTTTTTTAGATAATGCTCTGATAAAATGTAATACTGTTCGTAAATTCTTAATAGAAAAATGAATAGATGCTAATATTATTGCTGATGATAGTTGATTGTGTGTTAATGTTTTAGATTGAGAACCATGAATACATAGTGCTAGGTACGCATGATGACATTGAGATGATGCTGCTAATAGAAAAAAGTTATTAAATGAATTAAAATGAAAATCTGATAGATCCGCTTACTTTAACTGTACAATTGTGGAAACATTTCCAAATGGAGAATATATTTTCAGTGAATGAAAAACTTATTGAACAATATTAGAAGAAGAAATATGAGATAAATCTTTTTGATATGATTGTTTATTCTTTTCTGACGATTTGCATAAATCTTTCTGAGAAGCTACAGCCGAAGAAAAAAATAGCGTTTCACATAGATGAAGGGCTATTGCTATTTTAATTAATAAAGAAAAAAACAATGGGTGAGACAATAAGTAATCTATGATTCAGATGTGTACTAACTCTATTTTGCACATGAATGTTTTTTTATGTAATACGAAGATTTTTTGTAATTTATCGTAATAATTCAAAAGTCACTCCTCTGATTATTGCTATAATTTTAGCATGTTTTGTGGTTTTAATATTCATGTATCAAGGTAACAATAAAATTTTAGGCACATTGTCTACCATTAGTTCTTGGATTTTTGTACTATGATTTTTACTTATGATTATATTATTAATCGAAAATATTATTTCTGTTTGGTATAAAATAAATCCACGAATTATTATATGAACTATCGTTTTGATTTTATGATTGTGAGCTTATTTTGCACTACATACCAAAATAACAAATCTGAATATTCAAACAAATAAGATTCAAAAAAATACAAAGATTTTGCTTGTAAGTGATATTCATGCTGAAGATGTTACACAAACATTTCACATAGATAAAATTAAAAAAGCTATCGAAAATGAAAATCCCGATTTTGTAATCATTGCATGAGATCTAATGAATAGGCCCAATACCAATTATACAAGCTACTTTTCAGAATTAAAATCTGAAAAATTTCCACCAATTTATGCTGTTATGGGAAATCACGATGTGATGTGAAATACTGAAATTGTGAAAGATATCCCAAACAAATCTAGTATAAATTTTTTAAATAATGAAAGTATTGAGATTAATTGAATTCAATTAATTTGAATTATTGATAAAAGTTTATGGTGAAATCTGAATATAAACGAAATTATGGATTGAGTTGATTTAAACAATGATTCAGATTTATTTTCTATCTTAGTTACTCATCAACCGATTTGATTAGAAAAATTAAAAAATTATCCTATCGATTTAGAAGTTGCATGACATACCCATCGTGGACAATTTTATTGAATGCGTAAAGTGGTAGAATGGATGAATGATTATGCATATTGAGAATATAAACTATGAAATAGAATTGCGTACGTAACTGAATGAATATGAACATGGTGATTACCATTCAGACTTTGAACTCAAAGTGAAATGGTGATAATAAATTTAATAAAGAAATAACTATGTATCAAGAAATTGTTGAAGATTTAGAGAAACTAAAAAATCCTGATAAAGCTAAAATTTTATCCAGGTTTTTTAAAACCTGAAAATGAGAATATGGAGAATGAGATAAATTTTTATGAATACCTGTTCCACAGCAAAGAATTGTTGCAAAAAAATATTTTGAGAAATGCAATCTGAATGATATAGAAAAATTATTAAAATCCCCGTATCATGAAATTCGTTTAACAGCTCTCCTAATTCTATGCTATAAATATGAATCTGTAATAAAGAAAAAGTTATACGATGAACAAAAAAAGATTATATATTTTTACTTATCACATTTGGAGTATTGTAATAATTGGGATTTAGTAGATTTAGTTTGCTATAAAATTTTGTGAAACTATCTTTTGGATAAAGATAGACAAATATTGTACGAATTAGCTAACGATAAAAATATGTGGAAACAAAGAGTTGCAATTGTCTCAACCATGACTTTTGTAAAAAAATGAGAATTTGATGATACTTTGAAAATTTCTGAAATGCTATTGAATCATAAACACGATTTAATTCACAAAGCTGTATGATGGCTACTAAGAGAAGTTTGAAAAAAAGATGAAAGAGTCTTAAAAGATTTCCTGGATAAATATTCTAGCAAGATGCCAAGAACTATGCTCAGATATGCTATTGAAAAATTAGATGAAAATGAAAGAAAATACTATTTAAGTAAATAAAAAAATCGGAGCAAATACACTCCGATTCTTAGTTTTGGATTAATTCTTTTTGCTAGAATACTAGCCATGCACCGTAACTCTCGTGGAACAGTTTAGCAAACTCTTGTGTAATTCTCACAGCTTGCCTTGCAGTTCTAATAAGTTTTTTTCTCTCAAGAAACGAAGCGATTTCATCAAAATCTTGTTCGTCAAACTCCACTTTGGGATTTGTGTGCCTACTCTTGTGACATATACATTTGAAAACGTCGTCCTTGAAAAGATGATTCACTGAGGATAATCTTTTGGATCTCTTCGACTCTTCTTTTAGTAATGCCCAAATAAAAAGGCTTCCCTTAGATGATGGAATGATTTTTGATTTTTCTGTTTCTCGAACTTGAGTGCTCTGAGAGTCTTCCATGAAAGCTTTATAGGCTTCCTCTGCCTCTTTACTCTCAAAGAAAGGTTGGCTGATAACATCAACCGATTCTACATCTTGTTCTAATCTCAACTTCCCCCACAGCTCAAGTGGGTTCAATTCAGAAAACAACACTTCCGCTTTTGGTTTTTCTTTTTTTTTCATAACAACATTTTATTGGTTTGCAGTTTGTATAAATTATTGATTTAATATAAAATGTCAATCTGCTTTTAGTTAATTACACAAAAAACATTTTACAAGTATAATATCTTTTATTTTTAAGACCAGTTCTTTTAACTTGTTTTTTATATAAAAAAATATATATATTCACTTGTTATTGATAATTTTTTATCTTTTTTATTTATTTGTGTGCAATTTCATGAAATCGTTTTGGAACACTCGTAGAAAGGTTTATGGAGCTATAATTTTTCTTTCTGCTTTTATTGTATTTTTCGTTTGACGGACATTCAATAGCGAAAAGATGAGTAGACAACTTTCTTTCACGTGAAATGCTATTACTAATTTTAGGAAATGATTGGATATCTCTGGAGGTACTAGGCTTACATATAGAATAGCTTATGATACATATGAACAAACTTATTCTGGAAATACTGCAGAATTAGCAGCTGTTAAATCCACAGTTGAGAACATAATTACTAAAAATATTGATAGTAGGATTTCAAAATTATGAGTTAGTGATTATAAGTCATTCACTCAACAATTAGACAATGAAACTCAAATTGTAGTAGAAATATGATGAGTTGCAGATCTTGATCAGGCTAAAGAATTAATAGGTAAAACCGTTGAGCTTGAGTTTAAATTACCTAATGAAAAAGAATGAACAGACGCTGAGAAAGCTGAAAGAACTACCATCGCTAAAAATTTATACAGTGATTTACTAGATAATACTGATAAATTTGAAGCCATTGCATGATCTAGACAATCAGAAAATATTGTTTATAACAAGTACAACAAAGTTACACTTTCACAACTGCCAAATATATATCAAGATAACGTTTCAGTATTAAATGAGACTCAAGAATGAAAAATTTCTCCATTAATGGAATGAGAATATTATTCTTATCAATATCAAGATGAAAGTGGAAATGTTCAAAACATAGACATGAATGGTTACACATTTTTCCATATGATATCTAAGGAGAAATGATCTAGAAGTGGCGTTTCTTTGAGTGATATTCTGGAGGTTGCTACCAGTTTATGAGCAACATATGATGAAAAGTTTAACTTAGTTAAAGATTGAACTGATATTAATTCTGGATCGTATAATGTAGAATGAACTGTTTTAAAGTATAATAACGGTGAAGTTTATCCAAATGAAGAGGCTTATGATGTAAGAATTCTCGCTATGATTCCTGATACAACTACAGAGACTGAGGCTAATCAAGCCGCTTTTGATAATGAAGTTAATTCTGCTAAAGATGCTCTTCTCGCCGACAATGATGCTGAAATCGCAGAAGCATCACCTGTTCACGAATGAATTATCTCAAATACAGAATTAAAAACTGCAATTCCTTCTTTTGATGCTAACAATACTGATGCTGTCCAGACTTATGAAACTGAATGAATAACATATTTAGTTGTACTAAAAGATAGAAAATCACCAACTGATCATTGGTATAATTTTGCTACTGTAAATTGAGTAAATAAAGAAGAGTTTAATAAAGCATTGGAATCTCAAACATTCTATACATTAGAAGAGGTGTTTGTTCAAGATAAATTAGCTTGGGTAAATGCTCAATCTTCAGACTGAAAACTATTAAACGGAGCCAATTTCAAATATGCTTCAGTTAGTACATCTCAGCTTGGAGAACCTGTAGTTCTAATTAGCTTTGATGATATGTGAAAGGCTATTTTCTGTGATATTACAGAAAATAACATTGGAAAACAAATGGCAATTTTCATCTGAGGAGAACTAATTACTAGTCCAGTTATTCAGGCTAAAATATGTGATGGTTCTGCTCAAATTGATGGAAATTTCACTGCCGAATCAGCAAAAGAGCTTACTAATCAATTAAATGATTGAGCATTGCCTGCACCATTAGTTTTGATGCAAGAAGAAAAAGTAAGTCCAACTCTTTGAGAAAATGCTTTCAATTGAGCATTACTTGCTATGGGTATTGGATTCCTCGCTATATGGTTATATATGTCATTCATTTATGGTTGGAAAAAATGATTAGTTAGTCTAATTTCTCTAAGTGTTTATACAATGGTATTATTTGCTATTGTGAAAATTATAGACTATGCATTATCATTGAGTTGAATTGCTGCTATTATTCTTTCTATTTGAATGGCTGTGGATGCCAATGTGCTTATCTTTGAAAGAATGAGAGAAGAAAAAGAAAATAAAAAATCAGATAGTGAAGCAATTAACATAGCTTACGATAGAAGTTGGAATGCAATCCGTGATGGACAGATTTCAACATGAATGATTGGATTATTACTTATGCTTATGTGAATCAATATGTTCAAATGATTTGGAACTATGTTAGTTATTTGAGTATTATTGACATTATTAATCAATGCTCCTGTCATTAAAGAATTATTACATATCTTCTACAGAAAGAAGTAATTATAATAATTTAAATATTAGCTGGTCGAAAGATCAGCTTTTTTTATTATAAAATCATTTGTTTTTATCACGTGAATAAATAATATGAATTTGTTCAGAAATGCTCTGATTTATTTTTTATACAATGATTAATTATGACTACACCTCGTACGCTTTTTGCTTATAAACAACTTAATGCAAACTCTAAAAATTGGTCTGAATGAGCAAAAAAGCTTTCAAGAAGAAAAAAATTCTGATTTTGGAAAACTTTAGGTCTTTTCTTATTATTTTTCATCATCGCAGGAATTTTGGTTGTCTCGATATGGATGGAAATAAATGTTTTCAAAAATCTACCTGATGTTAGCCAAGTAAAAGATATGGTTTTCTCACAAGCCACGGTGATTCAAGATAGAAATGGTGTAGAATTATACAAATTTTTCGATGAAAATCGTGAATATATTGATATTGAACAGATGTCTGATAATATGATTAATGCTATAGTTGCTATGGAAGATCAGAATTATTGGGAGCATGAATGATTAGATCCTTGGGGAATTTTTCGTGCTGCTATAAAAGGAAAATGATGAGCTTCTACTTTACCTCAGCAGCTAATGACAAATGTTTTCAAATTAAAAGCATGATTAACGAGTGCAAATAAAAGTAAAATTGGATATTATGCAGATAAAGTTGCTTATAAACTACGTCAAATAGTATTAGCGAAGAGATTAAACTCTACATTTCAAAAACAAGTAAAAAAAGAAAATCCAAATCTTTCCAATAGTGAAGCCAAAAAGGAAATGAAAAAAAAGGTTTTAGAATTATATTTAAACTATATAGAATTCTGAAATAATTCTTTTTGAGTAGAAGCTGCTGCTAAATCTTTTTTTGGTGTCTCTGCAAAAGATTTAACTGTTGCTCAATCAGCTATATTGGCATCATTACCAAAATGACCATGATCATACTCTCCTTTCACAGAATCCGGAAGAAAGAAATTAATGTGATATTTCAAGATTACAGATGTTGCTTGAAATGAATATCCTTATGATGGTACTTTAAAAGAAAATATCATCTCTAGATTCTCTGATGCCGTACAACAAGCTGACTTTTCGAACAAAAAGAGTTGAAATTCTTCTGTAAATCTTTTGCAATGATTAGGATCTTTCACATTGGTTATGGATGGTAAAGAATATTATGTTACATTCTATAACTGAAGAAAAGATGTTGTATTAAGTAGGATGTTTGAAGATGACTACATTACAGAAGAAGAGTATAAAAAAGCTGAAATCGAATCATTAACTGTTGAATTTAAATCTGCTGCATTTTCTATAAAAGCTCCACATTTTGTATTTTGGGTAAAAGAATTATTGGAGGAACAATACTGAGAAGACGCTGTATTGGAATGATGATTAGTCGTAAAAACATCTCTAGATTATAATATCCAACAAATGGCTGAGCAAGCATTCCAAAACAATGTTCGTACATTATATGAAAATTGAGCGAATAATTCATCTCTGCTTTATGTTAATACCGATAACTGAGATGTCCTTGCTTATGTTGGTTCTTTAGATTATTTCAATGAAGAAATCCAATGACAAAACGATATGGTAAAAAGTCGTCGTCAGTCTGGTTCTTCAATTAAGCCTCTAATTTATGCTCTTGGATTTATGAAATTACCTATTACTCTTGATACACCTATTTATGATATTGCATACCAAGTTGGACCTGATAGACCAAATAATGCTGATAATAAGTTTGATTGATTAATGACATTAAAGGCTGCACTATGACATAGTAGAAATATTCCTGCTATTAAAATGTTTCTTGCCGAATGATGAGAAAATGTTGTAAAACCTTTCTTACAATCTTTATGATTGCCATTAAGTGACGATATAAATTACTGATATCCTTTGGCAATATGAGCTGCAGAAATTAATCTTTTGGAATTTGCTGATGCCTATTCATATTTAACGACAGAAACTCCTGCAGAACTTGATCCTATATTAGAAATTACATCAGCTGATTGATCAGTTTTGTATACAAAAGAAGTCGTAGAAAAGGAGGATCTTATTCCTGCATGAGTAAGATACTTAATATGGAAAATTCTTTCAGAACCTGCTAACAGACTAGCTGGATGGGTAAATAAATTTAATGTCTCATGACTAACATACGCTCTTAAAACATGAACATCGAACATGAAAACTGAAAAGTGAAATCGTCCAAGAGATGGTTTAGTTGCCGCTTATACTCCTGATAATCTAATTTTGATGTGGGCTGGAAACGCTGATGCTTCTCCTATGAATTCAAATGCTTACTGATGAACAATTCATGCCCAACCTCTAAAGGAATTCTTATGATGATTAGTTCAATGATGATATATCACCAATAGAGAAATGACAAATGTTGATACTGCAAGTGTTAGCATTTCAAAAATAACATGAAAAATACCTTCCCAGACTACACCTGCAGAATTTATAACTTCTACTTTATGATTTGCTGGTAATTTGCCAAAAGAATCTGAAGGAGAAGTTACAGTATATGAATATGATGCAGCATGTTTATGAGTTGTAAGTCCTATAACTCCTATAGAAGAAGTTAAGAAATGATATTATATGAAATTATCATCATTTATGCCTAATAACGATGATTTGGAATGAATTAAAGAATGGTGGGCTACTAGAGCAAAAATACCTGTGGGATGAGAATGAGCTGCAAGCTTTAACATTTTGTCAACAATACCTGAATGATATTGTGAAAACAGAGAGCCTACTATGAGTGATGCTATCAAAGTTTCCATCATAGATCCTGAAACCAACCAAAGAATCTCTTCAAAACCTTCAATTATGTATTCTGTAAAAAGTGATTCATTACTAAGAAACTTACAAATAACCGTAGACTGAACTTTGGTTTTCTCTAAAGAATATAAAAGACAAACTGAAGATTTATCAACTACTGATATTGATTTATCAAACTTTGCAGCATGAACTCATACAATTACAGTTCAAGCAATGGATGCCAATTGAAATATGAATAAAGCTAGCATTTCTGATGTATTGGAAGCTGGCGATGCTGAGCCTCCATATTTAGTTGCTGAGCAATCAAAGAAACAGGATAAATGAGATTGACAGTATCAAGTTACACTTGTATTTGATGATCGCTTGTCATGAATCCCTGGAGGTAGTGTTAGCGTATGATGAAGCGTAATCACTTCATTCCCATGAAGATTAGTAACATTTACTACAAGCGCCGAAAGCGTTGATGTTGAAGTAAAAGATAATTTTGGAAATATATTACACCAAACTATTAATTTAGCAGATTTATAATAATTTATTTCTATCCCATTCCAAAAATGGCTAATGATTTAAAAGAAACTGATTCTGCACTATCAAAAGCTATGAAAAATCCTCTTGCAGAAGCTTCAAAAAAATATGATGTAGCTAATGCGATTTCTGATAATAAAACAAAAAAACTTGCCCCGAATCAGATTTCGCCTCAACTTGATAAATTTGAAAATTCACTAATTCATAAAAAAAAATTTAGTGAATAATATTGTTTAAAGTTAAAAAAGATTGCATTGTGGCAATCTTTTTTATAGTGTAATATTAATAATATCTCATCTGCTGTGATCCCCCTCTACTTCAACTTGAATATAATTTTCCGTCCATCATCTCCATCTTCAATTTCTTCTTTCCTCAATTAAAACTTTATGCTTTGTTCATTTATTTTGATCTATAAAATTTTGTCTAATTTCATCTCATTTGGAAATAAGTTTTCTTTCCCTTTCTTTTTTTATTTTCTGATTAACTTGATTTGGAAGAAATGAAGCTGGAATTCTTTCTCTTTGCGTATGATCTGAAAATGGGAAAGCATGCAATTTTGTGACTCAAAATTCTTCAATTCATCTATATGTATCAAGGAAATCTGATTCTGTTTCTCATGGGAATCAAACAATTATATCTGCTCCGATAGAAACCAGATTTTTCTTTTTTAAATCTCTAGTTTTCTTTAAGACTGTTTTTAACCCATCTGCAGAATAATGCCTTCACATATCTTTTAAAACATTATCTGAAAAACTCTGGATTGAATAGTGAAAATGTGGCAAAATTCTCTCATCTGATACAACTTCAAAAAATTCATCATTGGCATATTCTGGTCACATACTAGAAATTCTAATTCTAGGAATTGTTGTCTGTTTTAGAATTCCACGAAGTAAATATGGAAATTTTGTTTCTTCTGGTTTAGTAGAATTTGAGCATCATCGAGCAGCCAGATTTATTCATGTTATTACGATTTCTTTTCATCATTGTGCTTCTATTTCATAAATTTCTTGAATTATTTCATTTAATGGTCTACTAATATGTGGTCATCTTTTGGCTACCGTGAGACAAAATGAACAATGGTTATCACATCAATTCTGAACTACAAGAAAATGTTTGGTATAAACTGAAGATTTTCATCAGATTTTATATTCGAATCAATTTTTTTCTGGGCTTTCTGGTAAAAGTGTAATTTTATCAGAATATTGTTTTAATTCTGGGTATATAGAGTAGAATTCTAATTCTGATACTAGATTTCAACGAGAAAAGCTTCCACATCATGTAATAGCTACATTCAATCATTGTTGAATTGCATGTTTTACCTCTCTCACCCGTTTATTTTTTGCTCTATCTGTAACTACACATGCAGCAATCAATAAAGTATTATTAAGGTTATTTCAATTTTTATAAAAAAAATCCAATCGTTGATTAAGAAAATATTTATTGACTTTACACCCAAAAATTTTGTATGCCATCAAATTGAAGTATTAAAGTTTAACTCATTAAATATAGGATTTTCATTATAAAAAAGAAGATATCTCAAAAAAATAGACTTGACTTTTGTGAAAATAGCATTAATTTAAACGTATATATTATGTATCAAAAACAAAAAAAAGAAAGATAAAATTTAGTTAAATAATAACGAATTTTTGATTATTTTTGTATAGTGAATATAATTAATCTATGATCTATATTTTAATAGAATTATATAATACAATATGATAAATCATATGGATTTAAGAGAAACAGTTCCAATAAATATTGTAAAATGAGCAAACCTAGAATCAACTATTAATGAATTGTTCAGAAATTTTGAAGCATGAGAACAAAGAAATGCTGAATTGGTAACCAGATTTTTTAATCAAACATACTTTAAATGAGAAGAAAGTTTAATTGATAAATTTATTGAAGTAAATCCTAATTTAAATTTTGACTGGATTAAAGATGAATGAATAAATCTAGCTCTCTTAGAATACAATAACTTACAGTGGGATTTTAAAAATTGCCTGAATAAAATAACCAATGATAACATAAAAAAGGCTTTTATTCAAAAGATTTTTGAAGAAGTTCGCACAAAAATCTGATGAGTACCTTGATGAGCTGCACCTCCAAACCCGTATAATAGTTTTGATATCGATTGTTCTATCCCTTGAGATACAAATGTTTTATGATACTTTCAAAAAGTTGTCGATTATCTAACATCAAAATGAGGCAATTCAGAAAAAACCATAGAAATACTAAAAGATATTACTATCACAAACGAACAATTAAATACACTTCTCCCTCCATGAGAACAAATTCCAGTATGAATAAATTTAAACAATCCTGCAATACCAGGCAATACGAAGAACGATTTTGATGCTTTATTGTCTTTTGAAATTTGAAAAGAGGCTGATCGTACAATAGATATCGCCCAGAATTTTTCCAAAAATATCCAATGACTAGTTACTAATACTTTACCAGCCATAAATACAATTATATGAGAAAGTGATGAATATAAATTCGATGAAAATAATTTATCAAACACATACCCAGAATACGAATGAAGACTCCAAGCAATAAGAGATAATACAAGTTTAAGTGAGAAAGAAAAAGATAAAAAAATAAACGAAGTAAAACGAGAGTTTTACCTACAATACTTAAAAACCAAAAATTCAAAAATCTGAAATACATTAGAACAACTTTATAATAATGATTTTGACTATTCTAAGATCGAAGCTAATGTATTAAAAGATTACCTTGATAGAGTCGCTGATATTCGTTTAAAAATGCTTTTCGACAAATGATTAAACGAATATATTAAAATAAATCGATGAAATATTGATGAATTTAAAAATTTCTATAAAAATCTCGCCGATCCTACAAAAAGGAATATAGTATTAAACGATACAAATATAGTCGTCCCTGGGGGGACAGCTACATTAGGTGCAATTATTCCAGTTCAAAAAAAAATTGTAGAAGGAAAAAACGAACGACTAAAAGATATAGAACAATTCTGAAAAAATGCAGAAAAATCATTTGATACTTTACCTATAGAGTTTACCATTTATAAAACAGATATAGATTCTCTAAATCTTACAATAGAAGATAAGACAAAGCTCTTAAATTTACTATCTAAATTTGATCAATGAGATAAATATGAAATAAAATGAGAAGATATTTGAATTCTAATCTATTTGTTTTTTGTAATAAATAACAAAACTAAGATAAGTGAGATAGATCCTGAAAAGCAAAAAGAAATTGAAAATTGGTTTTGAAAAGCAAAAAACACAAAACCAAAAAGTAATCCAGAGGAAAATAATGAAGATACTCCTGAAAAATTTAAACAAGCGATAGAAACTCACTGACCATGAAAATTCGAAAATTGATCGGAAATATGGTTACCCATGTGAAATAGTGAGCTTCCTGGATGATGATATCAACGAATGAAAATCAAGCTTAATAAAATAAACATGAGAAATTGAACTTTCACATGAACTGTATATTGATGAGAACTAAAATTTAGTAATAAAGTTGAATGAAAATCAAGAGAGTTTAAAATGAATAAAGAAACTTTTGAAGAGTTTAACAAGATATCAAAAGATTCTAATAAAGTTTGGCTACAACCAGATCCAGATAATTCAAATTTTAATTCTTTTAAAGATAGCCTAAACAATAGATTATGAACCAGTAATTTAACATTTCCTACTTCATGAATAACCTGGAATGGTAATAAATTTATACAAAAAATCACTGACAATAATTGAAAAGAAAAAGAGGTTGAGGTAAAATATTTTTGAGCTCCATCAGACGATAAGTCTACTTATAAAATTGAATATAATCCAATAAGACACTCGTTTACCGTTTCATCTACATTTAATTGAGATGAAAAATGAAAAAATTGAAAATCTGAGAAAAAACGTTTTTCATACAAACGTGATATGGACCGAAATAATTTTTTAATATTTTTTACTCAAAAATGATTGATTCCTCAAACAGAAGAAGAAGCAAAAGATGCAGTTGCAAGACAAGATAAAGATTTTAAAATGGTGAATGGATGAAAATGGAAATTAAATCGGTTTAGTATAAATAATCTTAAAAACATATTCAAGAATATAAAATGAAACATTAAGAAAAAGATGGATGAATACAATAAATCTCAAGATGAAAAATTAGAAGACATCTTAATTTGAGATCGATGATTATATAATAAACTAGCATGAGTGCTGGGATTTATCCCATCAATGAAAGGATGATTGTGAGAGTTACAGCAAGAATATTATAATGAGAGAGATAATAGGACTCGAAAAAAAATTGAATGATATCTTAAAATATTTCAATCAGATCCTGATTTTTGAACAACATTTGAACAAGTTCCACCTTTTGCGAAAATTTTATGATGAAAATCATATAAAGATTTCATAACAGATTTGGCCAAACCTAATAGATCAAGATCAAAGGATGATGTTCATAAAGCTGCCGCTTTGCTATTGGCTAATATAGAAAAGTGATCATCTCCTTATCGTTGATTAGCTGGTGAAGAAAATTCTGGACTTTGGGTAAGAGTCTTGCTTGGTGATGAACATTATGCTCAATTTATGAGAGATAAACAAAAATGTATTAATGATCTTAAAAAAGAACCAAAAGAAAAAGATCAAATACAAGATGTTTTGGCTACTTGTGAAATGGATTATATTATAAACAATATCAATTGAGCTAACTGAAAACTTAAATATTTTGGTAGTCATGAATGAAGATGAATTCCTGGAGAAGAAGGTACAGATTATATAGACAATCCATCAAAGAGACTACTATCTGACCAATTTGCAAGTAAATTAAAATGATCATACAAATGACGGTTTAATAAATCATCAGTTGAAGAATCATTTGGAAAAATTTCACATAACGACTTTAATCTAGCCAAAGAAGATTTCAAAAAGCTGATCAAATCTTCTAGATTTCCATGAGCCATCGCAAATCTCAAAAAAATGTTTTTATTAGCAAAAACCCCAGAGCAGCAAGCAGATTATCAAAAATGCTTCCTATTATACATGCTCAGTGGTGTACTAGATGTAAATGGGAAAAAAGATTTAAGAAAACAAACCTATCAATGGGCAAAAACCATGTGATTTTTACCATGAATGCTAGCTAAAGAAACATCCCATTCTCAAAAAGTAGCTACACTATTAGACGATTTTTGTCAAGAAGAATGATATGGAAAATTTTCAGATAGCGTTAAGTCATATTTCCATGAGTGAGATTTGAAAGATTGAAAATTAAAAATTGGAAACTTAATTGAAGAACTTGATTCTCGATGGGATGTAAACAAAATGAAAAATTTTGAAAAATATTCTAAATCTGTCTTTCCTTCCAAAGTTTTCCCTGAAAACTCAGTTTTGAAAAAATTACAAAAGGATGCTCTAGACTCTGGAATGGAGAACATAGACAATTCATTACTTGATAATCCTGTAGTAGCCAATAGCTGATGATTACTATCTAATGCCAATGTTGTACGTGATAGAATGGCTATTAAAGATTGATCTTTTGATTGAAAAGATCCTGATGAAAGAAACAACAGAGCTGAATTTTGGAAACAAATTGCAAAAGAAGTTGGTGATATGAATCCAGACTCTCCTGAAAGCGTAAATCTAGTATTAAATCAGTATTTTAGCCGATTTGGATTAAACTCTGAAGCTGATAGACAAAAAGCGTATAAACGAATACATACTGCATATTACTGGAAAAATAGGATATGACAACCTTACGCATATAACTACAATGGAAAATGACAATATTTAGATATGTGAAACATTTCTTGAGAGGAAATAAAAGATATTTTGTGGTATACTTTTCAATGAACTGTTCGAAAAGATTGTTTCTCCTCTCGTAAACTACCACCAGAAATGGAAAATGCTTTAAAATCATTCCAAACTTTTTTTGAAGAGGCTTTTGAAAAAGGGATTTTAAATAATTCTCTCGTAATAAAAGAAGCATTTAAAGCAGATTGAATAAAGACCGAGCCTATGTTACTATGATCACGTAATGTATACAAAGATGTCTTTGCTGGAGACTGAGAATACGAATACGATAATACTGAAATATGAGACGAAACAGATGTATTTAAAAAAGATTGAAAGAAGCGCAGGAAAGCTCAAAAAAGAGCATTTCAATCATGACGTTTTATTAATCATGACATCGCACAGATTGAAAAATCATTTAAAAATCGTTTACCTTCAAGTTCATATAGGGTAATAACTCAAGATACTTCATCAGATATTGAAACTAGGATAAAACGATTAAATGCTACATAGAAAAAAGCTTAAATAACGAAAAAAGTCCTCAATAGAGGACTTTTTATTTTGTAAATAAATATTATTTTTATCATAAGCCAGGCAATCATCCTCATCCAAGCATTCCAGCTAAATCGTTTGTATCTACTCAAAGAATTTCCTTTGTCTGTTGAGCAACAACTTCTTGTGCTTTATTTTGAGCTTTTTGAATAGCTGTAATCAACAAATTTTCAAGTTCAGGTTTTCTACTTGGAGTAAATAATGATTCATCGTTAATATGTAAATCTCTTATCTTCATTTCTCATGAAATATCGATAACTACTTGATCTTTTTCTTCTCAATCCTCTATATATTTTCATTCTTTTGCTCTAATAATCAAACTTTTTAATTTTTTGTCTAATTGCTTATACTTTGAATACATTTCTTTATACTGTCAAAGATCTTTTAAACTGACCATCACTACGATATTAATAAATATAAATCTGAGATTAATATAGGATTTCTCATAAAATATTCAAGTTATTATTTATCTTAATTCCTTACTAACAATTTCAATTCATGGATGATTTTGACGAAGATCTGCTAGTAAAAATCAGATTTTCGCTGGATTTGAAATATCTCACTGAATATTAGCAATTGTTTTTCATTCTTCCTTTCATAGTTCAAATTTAAAAATAGGGATAGAAAATGTGCTAAATAATGCTATTACATCTATAATACTAAGTCTTTTGGGTGAAAACCTTAATTGTATATTAAGTATATAATTTGTAGAAACTTCACTCTCCTTTCGATGAGCCTCCAATAGTGACGAATATGATAATGTTTTTAAAGCTTTACACTTTAATGTGTGAATCTTTATTCAATCACGTCCTGATTTTGCAATAATTTTATCTCACATTGCCGGATTACATTCAGGACAGAATATACAATGGAGTAATTTATCGTTATCAACTATTACATCTGATGATTTAACATCAGTTGATATTGCTGAAATAATTTCGGACTTTAATTCCTTTTGCAATAAATTTGCGTCTGTAAGCAAAGTTTTTCATTGGGTTTCTTTTTTTAAGTCCGGATAAGCAGCACGTACTAATCATCCATATGTCTCCTGTTTATCTAATACTTGTAATAATCTCCTCTCAACTTCTAATGGTTCTCATAATTTTTGAATCAAATCAGCATCCGAACGAAACATTGGAAGATTCAGATTTCTTAGATATTGATTTAATCCATCAATAGCTTCATCTAAACGTGCTTCTCTTTCTTGGGTACGAATGTATTTAATCAATTGCCCACGTGCTGATGGTGTATGTAAATAATCAATCCAATGTTTAACTGCAGAATAACGATTCTTAAAAGTATTAATTTTTATAATATCTCATGTTTTGACTATGTAAGAAAGAGGCTTAATCTGACCGTTAACTATAGCGTTTTTGAATCTTAGTCATATTTCTGAGTGGATACTAAATGCAAAGTCTAACACAGAAGATCATGCTGGCAACTCTTTTATATCTCATTTTGGAGTATAGACGAATATTGTTTTATCAAGAATTTCTATATTCAATGCATCTTTAAATTTTTCCTTATCTTCCGATACTTGATAATCTGCTACAATTTGTTGCAAACGTTGAATCCACTGTCATTGCTGAGATGGAGCAATTACACTGGCATTACTCTCAGCATAGGCAAAATGTGCGGCCACTCAAAATTCAGCCACCTCATCCATCTTCTTCGTTCTGATTTGTATTTCTACAGGAAAACGGAACATTCATAGAATTGTTGTATGAATGCTTTTATATCAGTTAAATTTTGGAATGGCTATATAATCTTTAATTTTTTTGATAAGTGGAGTGTAGTATTTATGAATAATTCATAGAATCATATAACAATCTGTAATAGTTTCTGTAACAACGCGAAATGCTAATAGGTCCATAATTCTACTCACATCTTCTGTATGATATTTTTTATTCATTTTTTCGAAAATTCTGAATGGACTCTTAATTCTTCATAATACTTTAAAATCTTCGATTCACTCTTTTTTTAGAATGTCCGTTAAGTTTTTTATTCATTTATCCAAGAATTTAGATCAATCATGAAATTGCTTAGTTAAATACAACATAATTTCTTCAAATTTTTCTGGATATAACACACGAAAAGATCAATTTTCTAAGTATAATTGATAATTATAGAGTCATAATCTTTTTGCAAGTGGGGCATAAATTTTGAGAGTTTCTGTGGCGATTTTAACTCTTTTTGCCTCTTCTGGATGATATTGTAGCGTTTGAATGTTATGAATACGATCTGCAAATTTTACAAAAATTACACGTAAGTCTTTGGCCATCGCAAGAAACGTTTTTTTGATTGTTTCCAAATCACGATCTTCTCACTTATATCTTACTTTTGATACTTTTACCAATCATTCACAGATATCCGCGATTTCTTTTCAGAATAGTTTTTCAATGTCTTCATACGTATAATCCGTATCTTCGATTACATCATGAAGGATGCAAGATTGTATGGAAACAACATCTGGGTTTATTTCCATCAAAAATTCAGTAGCTCTAAGTGGATGAATTATATATGGTTCTCACGATTTACGGTAAACTCATTTGTGTGCTTCACGAGTAAATTCATAAGTTCTAA
>Ga0310691_10002147_pt1 | contig 27182 bp, 24 predicted proteins | sample 176DNAGHGlowgp2_FD_203887 | JGI IMG/M metagenome (GOLD analysis project Ga0310691, IMG submission 203887) | Sheep rumen microbial communities from Palmerston North, Manawatu-Wanganui, New Zealand - 1766 DNA GHGlow gp2 (v2) (version 2) | ecosystem: Host-associated > Mammals > Digestive system >... | reverse complement strand
TTCAAGAGACACGCGAAAGCTAAAAAGACCCTCCCCCCAGCCCCTCCCTTGCAGGGCGGGGAGTAATTACCTTCCAATGTAATACAACAAATAATAGAATATCTTGAAGAAAATGAATAACAGTCAGTCAATACAAACCACTCCCCGCCCTACAAGGGAGGGGCAGGGGGGAGGGTCCTATAAGTGCGATATCATCCTCTGCGGCGTGGGAGGTCAAGGCATCCTCTCCATCGCCACCATCATCGGCGAAGCCGCCATGAATGAGAACCTCTATATCAAGCAGGCCGAGGTCCACGGCATGAGCCAGCGCGGCGGCGACGTGCAGTCCAACCTGCGCATCTCCAGCGACCCCATTGCCAGCGATCTGATCCCCAAGGGTGGGGCAGATGTCATCATCTCCATGGAGCCCATGGAGGCCCTGCGCTACCTTCCCTACCTGAACAAAGAAGGGTGGGTGATTACTTCAAGTGCACCTTTCGTCAATATACCGAATTACCCTGAGATAGAGGCTGTTAATGCAGAACTTGCAAAGCTGCTTCACGTGGTATGCCTCGACATCGAACAACTCGCTAAGGACAATCAGGTGCCCCGTTCTGCCAACGTCATCCTGCTGGGTGCTGCTCAGCAAGCCCTCGGCATCGACTATGACAAACTCGAGGCTGCCATCCGCCGTGTCTTCGCCCGCAAAGGCGATGCCATCGTGGACGCCAACATCAAGGCACTGGCTATCGGACGTGATGCCACACGTTGACACACCCTTTTCTTATAACCATCAACTCTCACAATAAAATATTCAAGGCAACAATGATGAAAAAGATTCTGCTGATGATGACCTTTGCTGTCATCTCCCTCACAGCTTATTCACAAGATATTTTCGGAACGTGGATTACAGAAGCCGGCGACGGCAATGTGGAGATCTACGAGAACAACGGTAAGGTCTTCGGCAAGATTGTGTGGCTGAAGAAAGGTGCCGACACCAGAGACACCCACAACCCCGATGCCAAGCTCAGGGATCGCAAGCTCATCGGCGTCAACCTCCTCAGCGGCCTCACCAAGAAAGGTGACAAGTATGAGGGCGGTAAGATCTATGACCCAAAGAGCGGCAAGACCTACAAATGCGCCATCTGGCTCGACGGTAAGGAGCTGAAGGTCCGCGGCATCCTCGGTATCTTCCACAGCACCCAGACCTGGAAGCGCAAGTAACCCTATTCTTCTCTCATGAAAATCATCTATTTTCACGGCTTTGGTTCCTCCGGGGCCAGCGGCACGGTGGAACACCTGCGCAATCTCCTGCCCGAGGATGAGGTGATAGCGCCCGACATCCCCGTTGACCCGGTGGATGCCTTGCCCTATCTGAAGCAGCTCTGTGCCGATGAGCAGCCCGACATCGTCATCGGCACCAGCATGGGAGGCATGTATGCCCAGCAGATGCGCGGCTTCGTGCGCATCTGCATCAATCCAGCCCTGAACATGTCCACCATGAGCGGCGCCCTGCGCACGGGTGAGCATAAGTTCTTCAACGGACGCAAGGACGGGCAGAAGACGTTTCGCATCACGCGTGACATCATCCAGCATCACAACCAGATGGAGCGCCAGCAGTGGAAGGACATCACCGACTGGGACCGCGAGCACTGCTACGGCCTCTTTGGCATTCATGACACCGTCGTGAACACCTACGACCTCTTCCATAAGCACTATCCCCACGCCACCCGCTTCGATGGCGAGCACCGTCTCAATGAGAAAGTGCTGCGCAAGGTCGTCATCCCATTGATAAAGGAGCTGCGCGGCAAAACCGAATAACCGTTGTGCCCGCATAGCACATCCTCAAATATCCGTGAAACAGAAAACCTAAAACTATGAATTTCAAATCAAGAATTCTTCTCTTTCAGGCACTTTTTTTCGTTGGCCTGAATTTGTTTGCACAGACATCGGGGTTCAAGGAACTCGATGAGTGGACCGAAAAATGGAAAACGGGACAGCAGACCTATTTCGGCTATCCCGTCAACCAGCAGTCAGCGATGCGCGATTTCTATGAGTGGTATCTCTCGGCTGGCATGGAAGTGGTGAACCTGAACAATGCCGGTGACCCCATGACCAACAAGCCGTGGCCCATGTCTTCGCATGCCTTCGAGCGCGAGGTCATCGAATACTTCACACCCCTCTATGGCTTTGATAAGGATGACGTTTGGGGCATTGTGACCCATAGTGGCACCGACGGTAACAACCACGGCATCTACTTCGGTGCCAACTACCTGAAGAACAAGACGAAGCTGCAACCGGTGGTCTATGTCAGCGATGAGGCTCACTACTCGAACATGCGTCTGGCCCACCTGCAGAACCTGGAGATGCGACTCATCAAGAGTGATGCCATGGGCCGCATGATTCCCGAGGAGCTGGAGAAGGCGCTCGATGTCACGCGCCCTGTGCTCATCGTCTATGCTATGGGTTCCACCTTCAAGGGCGCCATCGATGACATGGAGACCCTCAATGCCATCCTCGACCGCCACGCGGAGATTCCTGCCATCTATCGCCATGTCGATGCGGCCCTCTTCGGAGGCTACCTGCCCTTCACCGAGCACCGACGTATGGTGAGCCGCAAGGCCATGCACTTCGAGTCCATTGCCATCAGCGGCCACAAGTTCTTCGGTATCGACTCTCCGTCCGGACTCTTCCTCTGCACCCGCGATGTGTACGATAACCAGGAAGACTTCAACGTGACCTATCTGAACGGCAACATGCGCATGATCAACTGCTCACGCGATGCCGTGCAACCCCTGAAGTTCTGGTGGCTCATCCAAAAGGTCGGCATTGAAGGCTGGACCAAGCAGGCAGCGAACATCATGGAGTGCACCGCTTACCTCAAGCAGCGACTCGATGCCATCGGTTGGCCCGCCTGGAATAACAAGTACAGCAATACCGTGTTCTTCCGTCGGCCATCCGAAGACATTGTCAACACCTACATCCTCGCCCAGGGTAACGATGAGAACTTCGGCGGCAAGCTGGCTCACATCGTTGTGATGCAGCATGTCACGAAGGAGAAGATTGACCAATTCATCAGCGCACTCCAGGCTGAAGCCGGCCCCGCGAAATAGTCAGGTGCCTATCTTATAACGTTTTTATTCCGTTCTTATTTCCGTGTCTTCGTAGATTTGTGAGTCCGTAAATCCGTAATCCTTTCAGCCATCTTCAGCGGATCAAAGAACCGTCCCGTGATTCTCTAACCTGTTGAACTGCTAATTCGAAGATTGTCAAGAAAGCTGTCAATGCTCATTCTGGGCGCAAAGTTACTCCATTTCTTTGAATCGCCCAAAACTTTAACTATTATTTAAGGGCTCATTACTCTTTTCTTCGTTTGAGAATTTAACAATCATCTGTTTCTAATTATTGATTTACAACATCTTATATAGCGTAAATGGCAAGTTCTTGTTGATGAGAGCGAGGAAGTGCCAGCGCTTGGTGACGTACGCCTTGGTCTTCTTCCTGCGAATGGCAGCGATGATTTGGCTGGCGACTATTTCGACGGGCATCACCCAAAAGAGTCCTTCGCCTTTCGCCATCGCTGTATCTACAAGACCGGGGCGGATGTCCGTGACGCAGATATGGTTGCCACTCTTGTATGCCTTCTTGCGCAGAGCTTCCATGTAGTTGATTTGGTAGGCTTTCGATGCGCTGTAGGCGGGAGCCATCGGCTCACCGCGCAGTCCGCCAGCCGAGGTGATGGCAACGAGGTGGCCGTGGCCTTGCTGCTCGAAGATATGGTAGAGCGTGTCGATGACAAATGTCCAGCCCATGACGTTGGTTTCGATGGTCGGACGCTCTACGGCGTAGTCCAGCGAGGCGTTGATGTCGCCCGTCCCCGAGCAGACGATGGCGAGGTCAATGTCTTTCAGTTCATCGCGGAGTGCATCGATGGCTCGCGCAATTTCGTCCAGCTTGGTAATGTCTGCTGTTGCGGTGAAGGTCGTGTCAGGATGCTCTTGCCGCAATTCGTCAAGTAGATGTGTCCGTCTGCCAACGATACCAATGCGGTTGCCGTCAGCAGCATATCTCTCGAAGAGTGACTTGCCAATGCCTGAGGTCGCTCCAATGATAATGATGTTTTTCTTGTTCATGTCTTTTAACGAAGGTGTGAGTTTACAATTCTTCTTGAACCAACTGTTCCTTAATTCTTTCAGTTAAAGGAAACATGCCCGAATACTTCTTATAATCTTCTTGTAGCATTTCTGACGAAGATAATTCTTTCGTGTCTGTATATTCATATTCGACGATGTAGAATATATCTTCAACATCAATGTCCCTTACAATATCTTCCTTTTTGTGGGTCAATGTCAGATGTCGATAACTATTGGAAGACTTTAAATTAAAGACGGAAGGAGCATCAAAATCATTATATCGATATAGCTCCGTCTTGTTGTATTTCGATAACACTTGCGTGTACCCGAAAAGATTTGTCACAAGAGTGCTTCTGGGAAACAAGGCATCCATAGACAAAAGCATCTCGTTTTTATCAAGACGAATCTCGCAACTACCTATTGAGATAGAATCCGCATAGACAAAACCTGATTCAATATTTCTCTTTTTATCACGCATTGTTTCCTCATATAAAGTGTTCTTGTTGAGAAACGGAAGAGCCATGTATCTGTCGCCAATCATCATGCTTCGTTTCTTCTGCGCAATGTCTTTTCTCTTTGACATAAAGTAATTCGTTTCGGTATTACCGCAGTGAACCTTTTTGCTTTTGGTGTCGATAAAGAATTCTCGTATTCCGTCCATATAATATTTCAGACGTGAATCTACATGTTCTATACTCCTAAAGTACACTTTGCAATGGTAATACTTCTTTTTCTTTGCTGTAATATTGACTTCCGATAGTTTATAAGAGGATGGAGAAAGGAAAATGATGCTGTCCTCATTATAAACGAGAGTCTTGGGCTCATAGTTTATATGAGAAATGTGGTATTCGAAGCCTTTCTGAAGGTTAATATTCCCGGCCATGTTTGAGCGTCCAACTACAGTTCCATTAGCATCGTAGATAGTAGCATAGCTAATAGGATTCTTGGTTATGCTGTCTGTCAACATAACTTGCTGAGCAAATCCCACTAAACTAGTAAGGAAAAGAAGTTGAGCTAAGATAAGATATTTCATGCTGCAATTTCGATTCGTGGAATTCATGTTATTTTGCCACAAAATTACATAAAGTCCCACGAAAAAGCCCTCGGCAAAACCCGGAAATCGGATGCCGAGAGCGTAAATATGAAACTAGTTTCAGAGTTTGTCTGACTTTTGCTGACGCTGATAGCCTCAAGCAACAATAAAAGAGAAGATCGCCACCGGCATCACGCCGACAGCGACCTGAAATTAAGAGAGTTTTTATAAATTAGCGTGGATGAATCCTATGCTGCTGCTCTTTTCTTCGTGAGCTTGTACACGACGATGAAGGAGGTGAGAAGGCCTATACCCATGTATGCGGCGATGATAAGCCAGAAGTAGATGTTGTTTTTGGGCTATGACAGAAGGGATTAGAACAAATATGCTACCTAACAGAAAAACAGCTTTTTCATCGGGACAAATGACTACCTATAATGTTTATCAATTGAAGATTCATGAATTTCTCTCTATAAATATCATTCTTCGGGATGGCTATCTTTGGCAGATTTCTCTTGCTTTCCTTTAAAAGAAACCGTTTGTCCAAAGGGCAGTTTACAGTATCGGACTTGGCTATTCTTTCTTGACAAAGTGAATCTTTTGGAATAGAGCAACTATCTTTAGGCGTTTGTGCCTGCCCCGCCACTGCAACGATGGCAAACAGAATGGTGATGATTGTTTTCTTGTACATAGTTCGTTTCTTTAAATAACTTTGCGACCGCAAAGTTACAAAAACTACATGAAAAAGCCCTCAGCAAGATCCTGAAATCGGGTGTCGAGGGCGAAAATATGAAACTAGTTTCAGAATTTTTACTGCTGGGCGTCGAAAGTGATGCCTTTGCGGATTTTGGACAACATCTGAGGTGTGATGCTGAGGAAAGAGGAGATGGCGTTTAGCGATAAATGGTCAACGATTCCGGGACAACGGCGCAACAACAGCTCGTAACGCTCGCGGGCCGTGGCACGGTGCAGCTCCAAATAGGTTCGGCGTGCTTGACTGAGCAGGTGCTCAGCGATGATGCTGCGCAATTCCATCGTCTCCATGTCCTGGCTAAACAATTGTATCAACTGATTGCCCGTGACCCTGAGCACGCGGCTGGGTATCATTGCCTCGATGGTGGTCTGCGCCGGGCGTCCATCGAGACAACTAGGATAGTCGCCTGCGTATTCGCCCTTGAATGAGAACCAAGTGATGTGCTCCCTGTCGCTGCCAATTTCATGCGTCACGTACTTGAAGCAACCCTCCGTAACGAAGCCGAACCATCGCGACGGGTCGCCCTCCCGCTCCATCTGGTCGCCCTTGCGGTAAAAGACAGCCTCGCCTTCCCGCTCGCAAAACTCCCGCAGCACCTTTAGGTCTATACTGTTATTGCTGAATTTCTGTTCCATTCGTCGGTCTTTGATTGAGAAAGCGAATAGTATACAGATTGCTAATGTGCAATCATCATAGCCCCTCTACGCCCCTCATGCGACATGATTGTTTAGAACAAATCAGAATGTGTGCCGGTTCCTGTGAACAAAAGTATTAGCTCTGTATCGTTCTGTTACCATATCAAGAGCCAGTCGGGTTTGAGGTGACACTCCCAGCAACCGCCGTACTGTCCAGACAATTTGTGTGGAAGATAGCTCATGGGAAGCTGGCCATCTGCCTCCAGCAAACGGATGGCGGTCTTGAGCAGTTCCATGTCATAGCCGCGCTTACGACAACGTTCCGTGTCCTTGCGGAACGTCTTGGTCATTCTTACCTCGTACATAACGGGTCAGATACCTAATGACTTGAACATTTCCTCGGATGAAGAGAAACTCTCAATACGTCCAGCCAGCTTGTCCTCCTGTGAGCGGACATAGCTGCTCTTTGCTTTGGGCGTGACCTTGGAAATGAGCACTCCCAGGGCTTGTAAGTACTCCACTAGGGCCTTTCCGCTGGAAGTGCGCTCGTTCAATGTGATAGTATAAGTAGCCATATCTCTACATTATTTTTGTTTCCGAGTGCAAAGATAGAGATAATAAGTAAAATGTGAAGAAGAGAAAGGGAAAAAATGAAGGAAATGCACAAAAAATGTGCGAAACCGTGGAATTATTGAACAACGGAGCCGTCAATCAATGGGCACAATAATACGAAATGACCCTATTTTTGTTACGACGCATCGCAACGGCCTTCACGACGCGTCGTAATCGCCTTTGCGACGCGTCGTATAATAATTGGGCTTATTTTTTGTGATAACTACTATTTTTTCAGTTTTATTTTTCCGTTTTAATAAATAGCAGTATCTTTGCGGCGAATAAAGCCCCCTGTGGTCCCCCCAAGGGGGACGATGGGATTTGAATAAATATAAAGGATTATGAATACAAATGAAAAGGGTAGGGAGCAGGATGGTCTGTCGGCCCTGGGAAAGAAGACAGATTATGTGTTTGACTATGCGCCGGAGGTGCTGGAGACGTTCGTGAACAAGCATCCGGACAATGACTATTGGGTGCGCTTCAACTGCCCTGAGTTCACGAGCCTGTGCCCCATCACGGGCCAGCCGGACTTCGCGGAGATACGTATCAACTACATGCCGGACGAGCGTATGGTGGAGTCGAAATCGCTGAAGCTGTACTTGTTCAGCTTCCGTAACCACGGCGACTTCCACGAGGACTGCGTGAACAAGATCATGAAGGACCTGATCAAGCTGATGGACCCTAAGTACATCGAGGTGACGGGTATCTTCACGCCGCGTGGGGGCATCAGCATCTATCCTTATGCGAACTACGGCCGTCCGGGTACGAAGTACGAGGAGATGGCGGAGTACAGGCTGAGGAATCATGACCTATAATAAATGAAGCACAACGAACACGACATGAATCGGAGACAGTTCCTGCGACGGCTGGGACTGAGCTCGGCCTCGGCCTTCTCGATGATGGCGCTGGGGCCCCTGCAGGCCATGGCCTCGCGGCCTGCACTGCGTCCTGAGCCTCAGGGCGACAACAAAATGACTTACCGCGTGCAGAACGGCAGCGGCGAGCATATCTCGCTGCTGGGTTTCGGTATGATGCGTTTGCCGCGTGAACAGGAGGAGGTGGACCGCCTCGTGGACTACGCCATCGCGCACGGCGTGAACTACTTCGACACGGCGCCAATGTATGGCGGCGGCCGCAACGAGGGTGTCACGGGTGCCACGCTGAGCCGCTATCCGCGTGAGCGCTACTTCGTGGCCACGAAGATGTCTAATCAGAACCAGACGCTGTGGTCGTTCGAGAAATCGAAGGAGATGTACGAGAACTCGTTCCGTCAGCTGCGCGTGGACTATATCGACTACTACCTGCTGCACAGCATCGGCGGTGGTGGTATGGACACGCTGCGCGGGCGCTTCATCGACAACGGCATCCTGGACTTCCTGGTGAAGGAGCGCGAGGCGGGTCGCATCCGTCATTTGGGCTTCAGCTACCACGGCGACGTGCGGGTGTTCGACTATCTGCTGGATTTGCACGACAAGTACCACTGGGACTTCGTGCAGATACAGATGAACTACGTGGACTGGCGCCATGCGGGGCGTGGGCGTCGCAGGGCTGACGCGGATGCGGAGTACCTCTACGGGCGGCTGGAGAAGCTGGGCATACAGGCGGTGGTGATGGAGCCTATCCGCGGTGGTGCGCTGGCGAACGTGGCCGACGAGATCCGCGAGCAGCTGCAGGCTGTGCGCCCGGACGACAGCCCTGCCATGTGGGGTTTCCGCTGGGTGGGCTCGCACTCGAACATCCTCACGACGCTCAGCGGCATGAACCGCATGGAGCACCTGGAGGAGAATGTGCGCACGTTCTCACCCCTGCAGCCGTGCACGGAGGTCGAGAACGAGCTGCTGGCACGCATCGCCGACCAGATGGCGGGCTTCCCCACGATCGGCTGCACGACGTGCTCCTACTGTATGCCATGTCCCTACGGGGTGGATATACCGGGCAACTTCGCTTTCTACAACGAGGCTGTCACCAAGAAGATGCTGCCGCTGCCTGAGCCTACGGCCAAGGACTACGACGAGCGTCAGGAGGCGTTCCTCAAGGCTTATCGCGAGGCGATAGGAGCTGAGGAGCGTGCGACGACGTGTGTGGATTGTGGCGAATGCCTCAGCAAGTGTCCGCAGCAGATACGTATTCCGAACCAGATGAGCCGCATTGTGGAATTGATGCGGAAAAGAAATTGAATATGAAATTTGTATCATGGAATGTGAACGGGCTGCGGGCCTGTGACGGTAAGGGCTTTCGTGAGGTCTTCAAGGCGCTGGACGCCGACTTCTTCTGCCTGCAGGAGACGAAGATGCAGGAGGGCCAGTTGGACATCGCCTTCGAGGGCTATGAGAGTTATTGGAACTACGCCGAGAAGAAGGGTTACAGCGGCACGGCGATCTTCACGAAGCACCGGCCGCAGAGCGTGGCCTACGGGCTCGGCATCGAGGAGCACGACCACGAGGGGCGTGTGATCACGCTGGAGTACGAGCATTTCTTTGTGGTGACGGTCTATACGCCCAACGCGCAGGACGGGCTGAAGCGCCTGGACTACCGCATGGCGTGGGACGACGCATTCCGCGCGTATGTCTGTCGCCTGGATGCGCAGAAGCCTGTGCTCATCTGCGGCGACATGAACGTGGCCCACGAGGAGATCGACCTGAAGAACCCGAAGAGCAACCGCATGAACGCGGGCTTCACGGACGAGGAGCGCGGTCAGTTCACGCAGCTGCTGGCGCAGGGCTTCACGGACACATGGCGTGCGCGCAACGCGGACGTGCGCGATGTATATTCATGGTGGAGCTACCGCTTCCAGGCGCGCCAGAAGAATGCGGGCTGGCGCATCGACTACTGGCTCGTGTCTAACCGTCTGTTTCCGCAGGTGACGGATGCGCGTATTCACACGGAGATCTTCGGCAGCGACCACTGCCCGGTGGAGGTGGTGGTGGAAATTGAAAATTGAAAATTGAGAATTGAAAATTGTGAGAAATAGGATTTTTTTAGCGCTGGTGGTTGTGGCGAGTGCGATGGGCGTGAGGGCTGAGGGCGAGATGGCTGACAGCATTATGCGCGATGTGATTGTCACGGGCACGCGCACGGCAACGCCGGAGCGTGAGATACTGCCCGTGGTGACGGTGGTGACGCAGGACCAGCTGACGCAGCTGGAGCGCGTGAGTGTGCTGCCCACCATCAGCGAGCTGGTGCCGAATGTGTTCATCACGCAACGTGGTATGATGGGTTACGGCGTCAGCGGCGGCTCGGCAGGCGCCATCACGATGCGTGGCCTCAGCTCCGGCGTGGGGCGCGCGATGGTGCTCATCGACGGCCACCCGCAGTACCAGGGCATCTTCGGGCATTCGATTGCCGACGCCTACCAGACGATGACGGTGGAGCGCGTGGAGGTGCTGCGTGGCCCTGCCTCGCTGCTTTACGGCTCGAACGCGATGGGCGGCGTCATCAATATCATCACGCGTCAGGAGGCAGCCGACGGTGTGCGCACGGATTTCAACCTGGGCGGCGGCTCCTATGGCGCCGTGGCGGCTGAGCTGCACAACCGTGTGCGCGCAGGACGCTTCTTCAGCGATGTGGCTGCCAACTACCAGGGGGCTGAGAACCACCGCCCGAATATGGATTTCTACCAGTACGGCGGCTTCGTGAAGCTCGGCTACGACTTCTCCTCGCATTGGCGCGCGTGGGCTTCGGCCAACATCACGCATTTCGCGGCCTCGAACCCGGGGCCTGAGCACGCTCCGCTGCTGGACGCCCGTCAGTGGGTGAACCGTGGTGTCGTGGAGGCCTGCGTGGAGAACCACTATGCACGCACGAGCGGCGGCGTGAGCGTCTATCACAACTTCGGGCGCCATAAAATCAACGACGGCCACGTAGCAACGGCAGCGCCTCGCGACTTCCTCTTCCGTTCGCAGGACGCCCTCACGGGTGTCAGCGCGCATCAGGGCTTCGGGCTGTGGAAGGGCGGCTGGGTGACCGTGGGCTTCGACTACCAGAACATACACGGCGAGGCGTGGAACCGCAAGCTCGACAGCGACGAGCGCCTCAACCGCAAGATGGAACAGAACATGCACTACCCGCTGGACAAGAACCTTACGGAGCTGGCGGGCTATGTAGATGTGCGTCAAGATATTACGCGATGGTGGACGGTGGAGGCCGGTGTGCGCTACGACCACCACAGCGAGGCGGGCGGCGAATGGGTGCCGCAGGGCGGCTTCGTGTTCCGTCCCGCCAAGAACGGCGAGCTGAAGCTGATGGCCGGCAAGGGCTTCCGTGTGCCCAACCTCAAGGAGATGTACCTCTACGGCATCGCGAACCCCGACCTGCGCTCGGAGCGCCTGTGGAACTTCGAGGTGGCGTGGAAGCAGCGCCTGCTGCAGAACCGCCTCACCTACGGCATCAACCTGTTCTACCTGACGGCTGACAACCTGATTGCCACGGCGATGGTGCCTGAGCTGGGACGCATGGCGAATTACAACACGGGTGAGACGCAGCACTACGGCGGCGAGGTAGAGGTCACCTACCGGGTGAACCGCCACTGGAACCTCACCACCAACCACAGCTACCTGCACATGCCCGCCGACAAGCGCATCCCCGCAGCCCCCACCTACAAAGGCTACCTGGGCGCCAAGTACAGCGTCTGCAAGCTGGAGCTGACGGCTGGCGTGCAGTGCGTCAGCGGGCTGTGGAAGGACACCGACGACAACGGCTTCGGCGACGTGGAGGAGGACACCTTCGTGCTACTCAGCGCAGGCATCGCCTACCACCTCTTCCCGCAGGTGAAGCTGTGGGCGAGGGGAGAGAACCTGCTGGCGCAGGCCTACGAAATCAACTACAGTTTCCCCATGCCTAAGGCTACGGTGATGGCTGGCATTCATGTGAACTTCTGAAAGTTTTTTCGGGCGTAAAATGGAAATATTCGGTGCAGAAGCATCGGATATGAGGAGAATTTTGTACTTTTGCGCCGAAAATAACCAATATAGAAGTCTATCATGAACTTAAAGTTTCGTTTGACACTGCTCAATTTCATTGAGTTTGCCGTGTGGGGCGCCTACCTCACGTCGATGGGCAGCTATCTTGCTCATGTGGGTCTGGGGCACCACATTGGCTCGTTCTATTCCATTCAGGGCGTCGTGAGCATCTTCATGCCGGCGCTGATGGGTATGCTGGCCGACCGCAAGATGGAGGGTCAGCGAGTGCTGAGCATGTGCCACGCGCTGGCCGGTCTGTTTATGATTGCAGCCTCGGCGTATGCCTACAATGCAGAGGACGTGCATTTCGGCACACTCTTCACCCTTTACACGCTGTCGGTGGCGTTCTTTATGCCCACCATCGCGCTGACCTATTCGGTGGCGTATGCGGCGTTGGAGAAGGCGGGCTACGACACGGTGAAGGCTTTCCCCCCCATCCGCGTGTGGGGCACCGTGGGCTTCATCGTGACGATGTGGATCATCGACCTCACCGGCTTGCAGAAGACGCCCGGGCAGTGGATGGTCAGCGGCGCTTTGAGTCTCGTGATGGCTGCCTACTCGCTGACAATGCCGCGCATGCCGATTAAGAAAGGCGAGCATAAGTCGCTGGCCGAGGCGCTGGGACTGAATGCCTTCAAGCTGTTCCTGAATCCGCGTATGGCCACGTTTTTCGTGTTCGCGATGCTGCTGGGCTTCTGCCTGCAGATCTCCAACGGCTATGCCAACCCCTTCATCACCAGCTTCGGCGCTATCGAGGAATACCAGAACACCTTCGGCGTGCAGCACGCCAACATCCTCATCTCGCTGTCGCAGATGAGCGAGACGCTGTGCATCCTGTTGATTCCCTTCTTCCTGTCGCGCTTCGGCATCAAGAAGGTGGTGCTGATAGCCCTGCTGGGATGGGTGCTGCGCTTTGCCTTCTTCGGTCTGGGTAATCCGGGCGGAGGGGTATGGCTCTTCATCCTCTCGATGGTTGTCTATGGTGTGGCTTTTGACTTCTTCAACATCAGCGGCTCGCTGTTCGTGAACCAGGAGACCGACGAGAGCATGCGCAGCTCGGCACAGGGCTTGTTCATGATGATGACCAACGGCCTTGGCGCGTTCATCGGTACGCTGGTGGCACAGGCTGTCATCAACAACTACGTGTTCCATCCGCAGGCCAACGGTGCTACGGGGGACGAGGTGATTGCCGGCTGGCAGACCTCATGGTTCATCTTCGCCGCCTACGCCCTCATCGTTGCTGTATGCTTTGCTATCCTTTTCAAGGATAAAAAAAGCCCCTCCTCCGACCCCTCCCCAAAGGGCGAGGGGAGTATAAACTCTTGAACTCTTGAACTTTTGAACTCTTGAACTTTGAAAGTAGAACTTGTAATTCATGCCGTTGCAGGCAGCGCAGCAGATAGCGATCGCTCGATGCTGCTGCTGAAGGAGAAGAATGGTGAGCGCATTCTGCCCATCATGATGTCCACGCGCAGGGCGCTGACGCTGATGATGCGTTCGCGCGTGCCACTGCCCATGCCTGTAGCCACTTCCGTGCCCGATGCTTCTCTGCTGTTGTTGCGTAAGTTCGGGATCGAGCTCAAGCGCATGGAGCTGACCGCCATCAAGGACGGCGTCTTCTTCAGCAAGCTGGTGGCCGAACGCGATGGCGAGGAGAAGGCCTTGGACTTCTGTCCGGCCAACGACGGCCTCGTGCTGGCCACGATGGCCTTGTGTCCGATTATGATTGAGGATGAGCTCCTGGAGGCTCAGTATCTGCATAAGACGGGGGCTAACACCTTCGCCATCAATATCAACACACTCACGCGCAAGATGCTGGAGGACGCTCTCAAGCACGCGGTGGAGAGTGAGAACTACGAGGCCGCCTCGCAGCTGCGCGATGAGCTGGCCAAGCGCACCCCGCAGGACGACCAAAAGCCTGAAGCTCAGGAGCCCATGCAATGAAAGAGGTCCGTTTCTTCTATACGCCCGACCCGCAGACAGGAGCCTTACCTACAGAGGAGGCCCAGCACGCTGTGCGTGTGCTGCGCCTGCAGATGGGCGATGAAATCAACCTCATGGACGGCTGCGGCACCTTCTATCGCGCCATCATCACGGAGGCCACGAACCACCACTGCCGCTACCGCATCGAGGAGCGCGAGGCGCAGCAGCCCGAGTGGGCCGCCACCATACACCTGGCCGTTGCACCCACGAAGAACATGGACCGCATGGAGTGGCTGGCGGAGAAGGCTACGGAGATCGGCATGGACCGGCTGTCGCTGCTCGACTGCCGCTTCTCGGAGCGCCGTGTGGTGAAGACCGACCGTCTGGACAAGATCCTCGTGGCGGCGATGAAGCAGAGCCATAAGGCGTGGAAACCGCAGCTCGAGGAGATGCAGCCCTTCCAGCGCTTCATCACGCGCAACGACCTCCCCTCCCAGCGCTTCATTGCGCATTGTTACCAGCCTGAGGACATTGCCGTTACCGCTCCTTCTGGCTCCGTTATCGTTCCTTCGGGTTCCGTTACGGTTCCTTCGGGTTCTCCCGAAGGTCCTAAACCCTTCCTCCTCGATGTACTACAGCCGCGGACACCGGCGTTGGTGCTTGTGGGGCCGGAGGGCGATTTCAGCATCGACGAGGTGCGCGCCGCCGAGGCCGCAGGCTTCCAGTCCGTGTCCCTCGGCACCAGCCGCCTGCGCACCGAGACCGCAGCCCTCGTGGCTGTGCATCTGATGAGATTGAAGAATTAAGTTTAAGGTTTAAAGTTTAAGGAGGGCGGCCAATCATTTGTCGTAATAACGTAATAACGATATAACGATATATCGAGGCCGCCTGCAAATAAATAATAAAAAGATGAATAAAAAATACATCCTTTATTCCATTCCCGTAATCATCGCAGCCATCGTGGCGGGCTTTTTCATCTTTGGCCGCAGCAACGACGCCTACGTCAGTCTGCTGCCCAAGAACGCCACCGCCCTGGCGCATTTCGACGTCAAGGAACTTGTTGACGATGCCGACCTCACCGCCACGGAGCTCTACCAGCTCGTGACGAACACCAACGACAACCCCCAGACGGCTCCCTTGGGCATCGATTTTCAGCGTCCCATCTACGGCTTCGTCAGCGAGACGGGGAATCTGGGTCTGGCCGCTGCCGTCAGCGATATCGACGACCTGCAGGACCGTCTTGATGAGATGCACGCTCGCGGCAAGGCCTCGGAGCGCACCGTGCAGCGTGGCTATGAATGGGTGATCCTCGACGGCCAGTGGCTCATGGCTTTCAACAGCCAGAAGGCCTTAGCGATGGGCCCGGCCGTGGGCGCTGCACAGGATGCCCTGCGCACGGAGATGGCCACGCTCCTGGAGCAGCACCGCAGTGAGAGCGCTGCAGAGACGCCGCTCTTCAAAATGCTACAGGAGTGCGATGATCCCCTGGTCGCCATTGTGGCGCCGGAGGTGCTGCCCTCGCAAGGACGTAAGTTGCTGTACCAGCTGGGTGTACACTCGCAGAAAGATGCGCTGCTGAAGCTCACGCTGGGCTCCGATGACAACGAGCTGGAGCTCAACGCCCATGTCGTGGCCCTGACAACCGAGGTGAAAGAGCACCTGAAGAAGCTGGACAGCGCGATGCGTCCGCTGAAGGGTACCAACCTCGACCTCACCCACGCGAATAACACAGCGCTGCTGGCGGTGAACATCAACGGCAACAGCCTCGTGGAACTGCTGCGCAGTCACACCTCTACGCGCACGGCGCTCGTGGCTCTTAATATGATTTTCGACCTGGACCAGATGCTGAAGGCTATCGATGGCGACGTGGCGCTGGAGCTGCTGTCGCCAGCAAGCATCCTCTCGGGCTTCAAACTCTCCGAACTCAGCGACTTCTGCCTCACGGCGGAGCTGAGCAACACGGATTTCATGGAGCGCGCATCCACCTGGGGCAATGACTTCATTCAGGTCAACGCCCTCACGGACAACGAATACAGTCTCCAGCTCGGACGCGAGCAGCTGTTCTTCGGCACCTCCGGCAAGTGCCTGTATTTCAGCTCCTCACAGGGGCTGACGGGCGAGGGTAACGAGTATATCCATTCCAAGCGCGACGCGTTGACCGAATGTCGTTTCTACGCCACCTTCTTCGCTCCGGCGCTCTTCTCGGCGCTCCTCTCGCAGGCCGCAGAAAACGGCATCGCCATCCCGCTGCCACCCGTGCTGCAGCAGTTCCAGCGCTTCAACATCACGATGGAGGACGCAGGCGACATCAAATTCTCCCTCATCGCCCCCGAAGGGGTGAATATTGCGAAGGAATTGGTGAAGAGGAACTAGGCCCCCTGTGGTCCCCCCAAGGGGGACAATTGAGAATTGAGAATTGAAAATTAATAATCTGGTCGTCACTTCGTTCCTCAAAATTTGAAACAAAAATTTGAAACAAAAATTTTTACTTTAATTTTACATATAATTTTTGCTTTAATTTTGAGCGTAGCGACCCCTGAAACTTGAAACCTGAAACTCTTAAACGAAAATAGAGAAATGAATTCTATTTCGCTTCATCATACCCTGCCGCGGGTGTTCCGCGATCGCACAGATATCCATTCGGACATCTGGCAGCAGGACGTCACGTTTGAACGCGGACACCTCTATCTCATCGAGGCCGCTTCGGGCACGGGTAAGTCCTCGCTCTGCAGCTATCTCATCGGCTATCGCGATGACTATCTCGGCACGATGACTTTCGACGGCCACGATATTCGCGAGTTCTGCACCTATGACTGGACACAGCTGCGCCAGCGCTCGTTGAGCATCGTCTTCCAGGAGCTGCGCGTCTTCCCCGAGCTTACGGCATGGGAGAACGTGCAAGTCAAGAACCAGCTCACGCAGTTCAAGAGCGATGCAGAGATTGCACAATGGTTCGAGGTGCTGGGCATCGCCGACAAACGCACTACGAAGCTCGGACACCTCAGCTACGGCCAGCAGCAGCGCGTGGCACTCATGCGCGCCCTGTGCCAACCCTTCGACTTCCTGCTGGCCGACGAACCCGTCAGCCACCTCGACAGCGACAACAGCCGCGTAATGGCTGAGGTCATGATGGCCGAGGCGCAGCGTCAGGGGGCTGGCGTTATCATCACCAGCATCGGTCACCACATGGATTTACCCTACGAAAAGATCTTAAAATTATAAAGCCCCGTTATGAGTATCAACATATCTTCGCGCCAGCCTCACCCCTCCATCACGGGAGGGGTCGGGGGTGGGTCTTCCTCTTTGGTATGGCGCCTCTTACGCCGACATATCAGCATCGGACAGCTCGTGGGCTTCTTCTTCGCCAACCTGCTGGGAATGCTCATCGTGCTGCTGTCGATGCAGTTCTATGAAGATGTGGTGCCTGCCTTCTCTGGCGATGATGGCATCATTAAAAATACCTATCTCATCGTCTCCAAGCGTATCTCGGCCGTCACCACGTTGCGTGGTGAAGCACAGCCGTTTACGCAGGAGGACATCGCTGACTTCGAGGCCCAGCGCTTCACACGGCAGGTGGGAACCTTCACGGCCTCGCAGTTCAAGGTCTATGCCTCGCTGTCGATGGGCGGCATTGGCGTGGGCACGGACATGTTCTTCGAGAGTGTCCCTGATGCCTTCGTCGATGGCCAGTGGCCCGAGGGCCAGCGCTTCGACGGCGACGCCTTCCCCACGGAGGTGCCCATTATCTTGCCCCGTTCCTACTTGACCATCTACAACTTCGGCTTTGCGCAGAGTCAGTCGCTGCCCAAGGTGTCCGAGGGTGTTGTGTCGATGGTGCAGATGGACATTCGTCTGCGTGGCGAGGGTGGGGCAGAGCGCCTGCTGAAAGGGCGTGTCGTGGGCTTCAGCAACCGCCTGAACACCGTCCTCGTACCTGCCGCCTTTATGCAGCGTGCCAATGCCGAGCTGGCACCCAATGCATCGGCGGCTCCCACGCGACTGATCGTCGAGGTGAAGAACCCCACTGACGACGCCATCGCGGCGTACATCCAGAGCAAAGGCTATGAGCTGGAGAACGACACGCTGGAAGCTGGCCGCGTCACGTATTTTCTGAAGGTCGTCGCTGCCATCATCATGGCCGTGGGACTGCTCATCAGCGCGCTGTCCTTCTACATCTTGATGCTGAGCATCTTCCTCCTCGTGCAGAAGAATGCCGAAAAGCTGCAGAACCTGTTGCTCATCGGCTACTCGCCCTCACGTGTGTCGCGACCCTATCAGCTGCTTACCGTCGGCATGAACGCCCTCGTGCTGCTGTTGGCCTTCGCCCTGCTGTTCTGGATTCGCGGCCTCTACCTCGACCGCCTGTGGCAAATGTTCCCTGCACTCAGCGAGGGCTCGATCTCGATGACCATCCTCTTGGGCGTGGCCCTCTTCGTGGTCGTCTCGTTCTTTAATATCGTGGCCATCCGCAGGAAGATCAACAGCCTCACGCCCCGTCGCAAGAGTCTGAAAGGAGGACTTTATCACCGTATCAATGGATAACCGCATCATCGAACTCTACCACCACTTCACGGGCGCAGAGCCCTGTGAGGTGAAGACGTTGACAGGCTCAGGCAGCAATCGTCAGTACTATCGCCTGACCTCGACGGAGGGGCGTAGCCTCATAGGTGTCGTGGGTACCTCGTTGGAGGAGAACCACGCTTTCATCACCCTCGCGCGCCATTTCGCGGCGAAGGGTTTGCCCGTGCCGCAGGTGCTGGCTGTCTCGGCAGATGAACGTTGCTATCTGCAGGAGGACTTGGGCTCACGTGCCCTCTTCGATGCCCTGAAAAACGGACGTGAGGCTGGCGGTCAGTACAGCGAAGAGGAGAAAGAGCTCCTGCGTCGCACCATCGCCCAGCTGCCGCGACTTCAGATCCTCGGCGGTCAGGGCCTTGATTTCTCTGTCTGCTATCCCCAGCCTGAGATGGACGAGACGAACGTCATGTTCGACCTCAACTACTTCAAATACTGCTTCCTCAAAGCCACCGGCATCGACTTCCACGAGCTACGCCTCGAAGAGGACTTCCGCCAGTTGGCGAAAGACCTTCTCTCAACCCTCAATCCTCAACTCTCCACCTTCCTCTACCGCGATTTCCAAGCTCGCAATGTCATGCTGGTAAACACTAAAGCCTCCCCTCGGGGAGGTTTGGAGGGGGCCCCCTATTTTATCGACTTCCAAGGCGGTCGCCGTGGTCCTATTTACTATGACCTCGCCAGCTTCCTCTGGCAGGCTTCAGCCCGCTACCCGCAAGCGCTACGCGACGAGCTGATAGAAGTCTATCGCAAGAGCTTGGAAAAAGTATTAGGTGAGGCCTATGGGGCCAATAGGGCTAATGGGGCCAATGGGTCTAATGGGCCTTCAAAGCTCAATCCTTCATTTTTTCAATCTTTCAATCTTTCAATCTTACGCAAGTTCGTCCTCTTCCGCCTCCTGCAAGTCCTCGGTGCCTACGGCTTTCGCGGCTATTTCGAGCGTAAGAAACACTTCCTCGACAGTATCCCCCCCGCCCTCGATAACCTCCGCGAGCTGTTGAAGGAAGAAGCCTCCTGCCCATACCCCGAATTAAGGAAAGTTTTGGAGGCCTTAGACTCACCCCCCAACCCCCTCTCTTGTAAAGAGGGGGAGCACACAAGTAACCAAACTCCCCTCTCTTGTAAAGAGGGGGAGCACACAAGTAACCAAATTCCCCTATCTTGTAAAGAAGGGGAGCACACAAGTAACCAAATTCCCCTTTCTTGTAAAGAGGGGGAGCACACAAGTAACCAAATTCCCCTCTCTACAAGAGAGGGGTGCCCGAAGGGCGGGGTGAGTCTTTCCGTTAGAATTTTCTCTTTCTCCTTCAAGCGTGGCATTCCCGAGGACACCTCGGGCAACGGTGGCGGTTATGTCTTCGACTGTCGTTCGACGCACAACCCCGGTCGCTACGAGCCGTACAAGCAGCTGACAGGCTTGGACGCTCCCGTCATCAAGTTCTTGGAGGACGACGGCGAGATCCTCACTTTCTTGGACAGCGTCTATCGCCTGGCCGACGCCCATGTGGAGCGCTACCTGCAGCGTGGCTTCACAGACCTGATGTTCTCGTTTGGCTGCACCGGCGGTCAGCATCGCTCCGTCTATTGCGCCCAGCATCTGGCCGAGCACCTGCACGGGAAATACGGCATCCGCGTCGTGCTGAACCATCGCGAACAGGGCATCCACAAAGTGCTGGAATAGCACAATATCTGGCGCCCTTTTGCGTTATTGTATTAGTGAAACGCATCTTTTTGCATACAATTCTCCTGCTCTTCCTGTGCTCCACAATGGTGATGGCGCAGGAAGAGGGTGGTGTTGCTGATTCCACACAGCAGGCTCCTAAGAGCTGTCACCTCAGCGGCCGCGTCATTGACGAGGATCAGAAGCCGTTGCCCTTCGTGACGGTGAAGGTCGAGGGTCAGATGGCGGGCAGCGTGACGGGTTTCGACGGCAAGTACTCCTTTGACTTTGACACCGCCGACTCCGTCGTCATCAACTACACGCTCATCGGCTACGAGAAGAAGACCAAGGTGCTCATGCGCCCGCAGGGCAAGCTCACGTGGAATGTCACCATGCGCAACAGCGGCACGGAGATGGGTGAGGTCGTCGTCAGCGAGGTGCGTCGTCAGATGGGTTTCACGCAGGAGGTCACCACCAAGGACCTGAAGCGTATGCCCTCCACCACTGGCAATGCCGTTGAGGAGCTGATCGCCACGCAGGCCGGTGTCTCCACGCACAACGAGCTCTCCTCGCAGTACAACGTCCGCGGTGGCTCCTTCGATGAGAACTGCGTCTATATCAACGGCGTGGAGATCTACCGCCCGATGCTCATCAGCAGCGGCCAGCAGGAGGGACTCTCCGTCATCAACTCCGATATGGTGGAGCGCGTGCAGTTCTCCGCCGGCGGCTTCGAGGCCAAGTATGGCGACCGCATGGCCTCCGTCCTCGATATCACCTACAAACGTCCGGAGCGCCACGAGGGCAGCGTCGCCGCCAGCCTGCTGGGCGCCAGCGTCTATGACGGTTTCCGCGTGGGTAAGGTGGCCTTCTCTCAGGGCTTCCGCTACAAGACGAACCGCTATCTGCTGGGCTCGCTGCAGACCAACGGCGAGTACGACCCCAACTTCATTGACTACCAGGCCTACCTCTCCTGGCAGCCCACGGACAAGTGGACGCTGGATGTCATCGGCTATATCTCGAACAACAAATACCGTTTCAAGCCCAAGGACCGCGAGACCAACTTCGGCACGATGGAGGATGTGAAGAGCTTCCGCGTTTATTTCGACGGCGAGGAGCAGGACCTCTTCCGAACCATGTTCGGCGCCCTCTCGCTCACGCGTAAGCTGGGCAGCCGCAGCACCCTGACCTTCGGCGCCTCCGCCTTCACGACCAAGGAGCGCGAGACTTATGACATACAGGGTCAGTACTGGCTCGACGATACCAACACCAGCGAGCAGTTGGGTGTAGGCACCTACATGGAACACGCTCGCAACCTGCTCAAGTCGAACACCATCGCCGCCCGTGCCGTCTATGAGTTCAAGCCTCGCGGACATGACATTCGGGCTGGTCTGCTCTTCAAGCACGAGTCCATCAGTGAGAACACCCGCGAGTGGGAATTTCGTGATTCTGCCGGCTATTCCATGCCTCACTACGGCGACCGCCTGGAGCTCATCTACAACCTCAAGAGTGTGCAGGATATTAAGTCCAACCGTCTTGAAGTGTATCTGCAAGACACATGGCGTAAGGAATTGGGAATCGGAATTATATCACTTAACTATGGCGCGCGTCTCAGCTACTGGTCTTGGAACAAGGAGACGCTCGTTTCGCCTCGCGTCAGCATCGGTTTCGTACCAAAGAAGAACGAGAACCTGACATTCCGCTTGGCCACCGGTCTCTACTACCAGGCACCCTTCTACAAGGAGTTGCGCGACACCACCACCGTCGATGGCGCCACCATCGTCACCCTCAACAAAAACATTAAGAGCCAGCGCTCCTTCCAGATTGTAGCAGGCGGCGAGTATAAGTTCCGTGTCGCGAACCGACCCTTCAAGTTCACCACCGAGCTCTATTGGAAGCTGCAGGACCGCCTGAACCCCTACAATGTCGATAACCTGAAGGTCGTCTATTACGGTCGCAACGAGGCCTCGGGCTATGTCGTCGGTGCCGACTTCAAGGTCTATGGCGAGTTCGTGCCCGGCACCGATTCGTGGGTGTCGTTCTCGCTGATGAAGGCGTCGATGACCTTGAACGGCAAGGCCATCCCGCAGCCTACGGACCACCGCTGGAGCGTCAACTTCTTCTTCTCCGACTATTTCCCCCGCACCGACCGTTGGAAGATGACCCTCAAGATGGCCTTTGCCGGCGGTCTGCCCTTCGGTCCTCCGCACTCCGGTCTGGAGCGCATGGTGTTCCGTGCGCCTGCCTACCGTCGTGCGGACATTGGCATGAGCTACCGTCTGTTGAAGAACGAGGACAAGCACAACCGCAAGCCCTTCCTGCGCAGTCTGCGCAATGTATGGCTCGGGGTGGATTGCTTCAACGTCCTCGGCCTGAACAATGTCGCCTCCTATCTCTGGATTACCGACATCACCAACCAGCAGTACGCGATCCCCAACTACCTCACCGGCCGCCAGATCAATGGCCGCATCCTCGTCGAGTTCTAAGCGACCTTCCTGCGACAAAAATCAACAAAATACGCGCATTGGCTTATAATTGTTAAGCGAATGCGCTTCTTTTTGCATAAAATGATCTATCTTTGCGGCTGAATTTATCATTCATGACATCAAGAACTATATGCAAACAAACGAAATGACAAAGGATATCGCCCCCACGCCCATCCCCAAGGCTTTGGTCGATGGGCTCATTGCCAAGCTGGGCATTCAGGATTTCGCCAAGGCTACCATCCGCGAGGTGAAGCAGGTGGCCGCCATGGCTGAGAAGGAGAGTGGGGTAGAGTTCATCAAGATGGAGATGGGCATCCCCGGACTGCCTGCCGCACAGGTGGGTGTCGATGCCCAGATCAAAGCCTTGCAGGACGGCATCGCCCACAGCTATCCGGACATTCAGGGCTATCCCGAACTCAAGAAGCAGGCCTCGCGTTTCGTGAAGGCTTTCATCGGCGTGGATATCGCCGCTGAGGGCTGTGTGCCCGTGACGGGTTCCATGCAGGGCACCTTCGCCTCGTTCCTCACCTGCTCGCAGGCTTCGAAGCAGAAGGATACCGTGCTGTTCATCGACCCGGGCTTCCCCGTGCAGAAGATGCAGCTGCAGGTGCAGGGCGTGAAGTATGAGACCTTCGATGTCTATGACTTCCGCGGCCCCAAGCTGCGCGGCAAGCTGGAGAGCTACCTCCAGAAGGGCAATATCTGCGCCATCGTGTATTCGAATCCCAACAACCCCTCGTGGGTATGCCTCACGGAGAGCGAGCTGCAGACCATTGGCGAGCTGGCGACGCAGTATGACACCATCGTGATGGAAGACCTCGCCTACTTCGCCATGGACTTCCGCGAGGATCTCAGTGTGCCGTTCCAGCCGCCCTACCAGCCCACGGTGGCGCGCTATACCGATAACTATATGCTGCTCATCAGCGGCTCCAAGGCCTTCTCGTATGCTGGCGAGCGCATCGGTGTTGTCTGCATCAGCGACGCGCTGTTCCATCGCCACTTCCCCGACCTCAGCGCACGCTATGAGGGTCTGCCCTTCGGTCTCGTCTTCTCCACACGTATGCTCTATGCCCTCAGCAGCGGCACCAGCCATTCAGCGCAGTATGCGCTGGCGGCCATGTTCCGTGCGGCCTGCGACGGCGAGTATCGCTTCCGCGATGAGGTGAAGGTCTATGGCGACCGCGCCCGCAAGCTGAAGGAGATCTTCCTGCGCCACGGCTTCCATGTGGTCTATGACCGCGACCTGGATCAGCCCGTGGCCGACGGCTTCTACTTCACCATCGGCTACAAGCAGATGACCAGTGGCCAGCTGGCGCGCGAGTTGATGTATTATGGCGTCTCCGCCATCTGCCTCATCACCACGGGTTCGCACCAGGAAGGCCTGCGCGTCTGCACCTCGTTCATCGAGGACCACCAGTATGATGTTCTCGAAAATCGCATGGCGATTTTCGAGCAAAATAATTGACAAAATGAAACACAAGACAATGAAGACCCTTTTGGCCGCGCTGTTCCTCTCGGGCAGTACGGCTGTCATGGCTGAGCAGGACACGGTCGCCGTCGTGGCTCCTGATGCTCCTCAGACGGAGCACACGCTGCTGCGTAAGGCTGTGGGCGAGAAGGCGCCCGACTGGCTCAAGGATGTCAGCGACCGCATCCAGCTGCACGGCTACGCCCAAGGTGGCTATGCCTACAACCACAAGGACGGCACCAACACCAACACTTTCGAGATCAAGCGCGTCCTCTTCTGGGCCAACGCCCGCATCACCGACCGCTGGTCGTTCCTCTTCATGCACGACTTCTCCAGCGTCGTACAGGAGTACTACACCGAATACCGCATCACACGCAACAAGGCGCTGACCGTTCGCTTAGGTCAGTTCAAGAACGGCTTCTCTTATGAGAACCCCCTGTCCCCCACGGCGATGGAGGCGATCGACGTCTATAGCGAGGGCGTCACCTTTCTCTCCGGTTGCGGCAGCGACCCGCTTTTCGGCGTGCAGTACGGTCGTGACCTGGGTCTCTCCCTCTACGGCGAGACCAACAACGGCAAGCTGCGCTATGAGCTCGATGTCATGAACGGCCAGGGTATCAACAAGAAGGACGGCAACAACTTCAAGGACTTCATCGGGCGCATTGAATACCGTCCCGTGGAGGGTCTGACCCTCGTGGCCACCGGACAGATAGGCCGTGGCCATGCCGTAGCCACCTCGCTCTACAACCCCGATATCAAAGTAGGCGACGATTACAAGCGCAACCGCTGGTCGGCAGGCTTCGATTATAAATCCAAGTGGGTCAAGGCCCATGGTGAATACCTGGAAGGCTATGACGCCAGCGCCGTCAGTCGTGGCGGCTACATCACCTGCGCTGTGCCCCTCGGCACGCCCAAGGTGGAGTTCGTGGGCTCCTATGACTTCTTCAATTTCAATACGAGTCTCGACATGGACCAGCACAAGGCCATCGCCGGCTTCCAGTATTGGTTTTTCAAGAAATGCCGTGTGCAGGTGCAGTACGTCTATATGAGCGCCTACCGCCTCGGCACCGAGTTCATCAAGTCCCCCAGCCACAGCGTCCTCTGCCAACTGCAAGTAAGGTTTAATTAATATGTTCATCAAAGTTCTTCTGACCATTATCTTCTTGGCCGTGATGGTCGGCGTGGGCGTCTATTCCCACAAGCAGGCCAAGTCCGTCGATGGCTTCGTCCTCGGCGGCCGTTCCGTAGGTCCCTGGCTCACCGCCTTCGCCTATGGCACCTCGTATTTCTCCGCTGTCGTCTTCGTCGGCTATGCCGGTCAGTTCGGCTGGAAGTACGGCCTCAGCTCCACCTGGATCGGTGTCGGTAATGCCCTCATCGGCTCCCTGCTGGCGTGGCTTCTTCTGGGCCGTCGTACCAAGCTGATGACACAGCATATTGAGAGCCGGACGATGCCCGATTTCTTCGGCACCCGCTACGGCAGCCAGAGCCTGCGCGTCGTGGCCTCCGTCATCGCCTTCGTCTTCCTCATCCCTTACACCGCAGGTGTCTATAAAGGTATCTCCACGCTCTTCGAGATGGGCTTCGGTATCCCTTATGAATACTGCGTGATCGCGATGGCCATCCTCACCGCCGTGTATGTCATCCTGGGTGGTTACAAGGCCACAGCCATGAACGACTTCATCCAGGGCATCATCATGCTCTTCGGTATCATCGCCGTCATCGCCGCCGTCCTCGCAGCCCAAGGCGGCCTCACCGAGGCTGTCCACAAGCTCGCCGCCATCCCCGCCGACGGCGCCCCAACTCTCAACCCTCAACCCTCACCCCTCAGCCCTCAGCCCTCAGCCCTCACCTCCGGCGCCTCCGGCCCCTTCGCCTCCCTCTTCGGTCCCGATCCTTGGGGTCTGCTCGGTGTGGTCATCCTCACCTCTCTCGGCACGATGGGTCTCCCGCAGATGGTTGGTAAGTTCTATTCAATCACCGATGAGAGCGCCATCCGTCGTGGCACCGTCATCTCCACCATCTTCGCCATCATCGTGGCTGGCGGCTGCTACTTCCTCGGCGGCTTCGGACGCCTCTATGACCCCGTCATCGCCGCGAACGGTAAGATTGCCTACGACTCCATCGTCCCCGCCATGCTCGTGACCTTGCCCGATGCCCTCATCGCCCTCGTGGTGCTGTTGGTGCTTTCAGCCTCTATGAGTACGCTGGCCTCGCTGGTGCTGACCTCGTCGAGCACCATGACCCTCGACCTTATCTACCGCGACAAGAAGGCGTTGCCCGGCGAGGTGGAGGAGGGTAGTATCGACGATGTCGTGGCCGAGCGCGTCGAACGCCGCAAGGTTGTCGTCATGCGCGTCCTCATCGTCTTCTTCATCGTCATCTCCCTGATGCTCGCCTTGAATCCCCCCACCTTCATCGCGCAGCTCATGGGCATCTCGTGGGGCGCATTGGCCGGTGCTTTCCTGGCACCCTTCATGCTTGGCCTCTACTGGCGTGGCGTCACCCCCTCCGGTGTCTGGGCGTGCTTCACATGGGGCGTGGGGCTCACCGTGGTGAACATGCTCCTGGGCAATCCCATCAACCCCATCAACTGCGGCGCCATCGCCATGCTCGGCGGCTTCCCCGTCGTCTGGCTCGTCAGCCTCTTCACCCCCAAACTCCCCCAGTCCGACGTCGATAAGATGTTCGCCTGCTACAAGAAATAGGGGGGGCGTTTTTACACCCTTTCTTCACCTTATTTATAGTGATATGCGGAAAAATATCATTTTTCTCCGCATATCATTATATTTTTTTGTATTTTTGCGCCGCATGATTGAGCTACAACTAACTCAACTTATATAAACAATGATTGAAGTTTCGGAAGTTAATAAAAACGAGAAAATATAGGCGCAAAAAAGGCATTGGATTCTTGCATATGTCGCAAGAAATGAGTATCTTTAAGGTGCGAAACAAAAAGACTCATTACA
>Ga0310691_10002145_pt1 | contig 27188 bp, 18 predicted proteins | sample 176DNAGHGlowgp2_FD_203887 | JGI IMG/M metagenome (GOLD analysis project Ga0310691, IMG submission 203887) | Sheep rumen microbial communities from Palmerston North, Manawatu-Wanganui, New Zealand - 1766 DNA GHGlow gp2 (v2) (version 2) | ecosystem: Host-associated > Mammals > Digestive system >... | reverse complement strand
CCTCTTCCCATTCCGAACAGAGAAGTTAAGCTCACCATCGCCGATGGTACTGCCCCACCAGGTGGGAGAGTAGGTAGCTGCGGTTCTTCGAAAGCCCCGAAAGTCAGACGACTTCCGGGGCTTTTTTATTATGAAAAACTTCAACAGAAGAATCGAAATGTAAATTTTTTTGAAAAAAGCTTGCATTTTTAAATTTCTTCATTTACTTTTGCGATAAATATGCGTAGGTTTTTGTTGGGAATCATGCTTACGGCACTTGCTGCCGCTTGCGTATACCATCAACCGGACAAGCAAAGCATTGAGATAGGAGACAGGATTCCGGCTTTTATGGTTACAATGGAAGATGGATCGTCTCTATCGTCAGGCGATTTGTTAGGAGCCCCGTCGCTTCTCGTTTTCTTCCATACCACCTGCCCAGATTGCCAGCGCACCCTTCCCGTGGTGCAGCAGGCCTATGAAAAGTATAGGGGCAAGGTAAGGTTTGTAGCCATTTCCAGGGCGCAGAGCGCCGCCGAAATCAAGTCTTGGTGGCAGCAAAATGGGATTACGCTGCCCTTTTCGGCCCAAGAGGACCGGAAGGTGTATGAGCTTTTTGCGTCCAGCCGGATACCGCGTATATACATTGTAAACAGTAAGGGAATGGTAGAGGCTGCCTTTGATGACAACCCCTGCCCCGTCTTCTCAGATTTGGACGGCGTGTTAGGTAGATTGTAAAATATTTATTGTCAAAAGGTTTAATTTTGTATTCAAAAAGTCGAATCAAAAAACCTTGAAACCTCTTGACATTTGCCTCCGTCCTCGCTGATTATCAGCGTTGTAGCACCTTGAAAAACCTTGAAATCCCGCTCCGGAGGGGGTGTAAATATTTTTTATATACCTTTGCGGAAATTTGTGCTTCGGTTAGCGTTTTCGAAGACTGACTTAACCTTGATAGAATGAAGAAAAAGAACTTAATTGTCATTGTTGGTATCGTACTTTGCGCCTTCGGCCTGTCGGGCAGTTTTAACCGCGCCCATGCCCAGGTTGTAGGTATCAAAACAAATTTGCTGTACGATGCCACCGCCACCATCAACGCAGGTGTGGAGGTAGGGCTTTCCCAAAAGCTCTCTCTGGACATTTCCGGTAACCTCAATCTCTGGACCTGGAAGAACAACATGAAATGGAAGCATTGGATGGTGCAGCCGGAACTCCGCCTGTGGACCTGCCAGCGTTTTGCCGGTCACTTCTTTGGTGTACATGCGCTCGCAGGGCAGTTCAATGTCGGCAACATCCCCCTCCCCAAGGATTTCCGTTTCCTGGGCGTCCACTTTGGTGCGCTTTCCAATACCCGCTATGAGGGCTGGGGTTTCGGCGCCGGGCTGGCCTACGGGTATGCCCTTCCTATCGGCAAGCATTGGAACTTTGAGGCGGAAATCGGTATCGGCGCCCTGTACGGGATTGCCAACAGCTTTGACTGTGATGTTTGCAACCGTCCCCTGGCGCAGAACATCAGGAAGCTCACCCCCATGATTACCAAGGCGGCCATCAATTTTGTGTACCTGTTTTAATTGTTAACGGATATGAGAAGATTTATTACCCTTATTTCCCTTCTTGCTGCATCCGTTAGCGTGATGCAGGCACAGAGCGCCAAGAATGTAGTGCTGGAAAAAGACGGCACCATGATTCATGTAAAAATGGACCTGGACATGCAGGGCGTGAAGCCCGGAGCCAACCGGACCGTGGTGCTGACGCCCCAGATCCGTAACGAAGCCCTTGTCAGAGACCTCCAGCCCGTGGGGCTGTACAGCCATAATCAGTGGTATTATTATGCCCGCAACGGAAAGAACGCCAGCGGAAAGGGGAACGAGCTCCAGTATCGGGGCCGCATTCCCGCCACGGTGGCTTATGAAACCCGTATCCCCTATGAAGACTGGATGCAGGGGGCTGCGCTGTCCCTTCAGAAGAAGGTCCTGGGCTGCTGTGGAACGGATAAAGATGAAATTTCCAGTCGTACGCTGGCCATCCTGACGGAAGAAAACGACATTACGCCCGTGGAGGTGATTGTGAAGGAAACCGTCGACACCCTGGTGGTGGAGGTTCCCGTGGTGAAAACCCTGAGCGGCCGCGCCTTCATCGATTACCCGGTCAACGGCACGCAGATAGACCCTGCCTATCATTCCAACACGCGTGAGTTGGGCTTCCTGCGTGCGTCCATAGACTCTGTGAGCCAGGTTGCCGGCGCCAGCATCCGCAAAATCTGGATCAAGGGTTATGCCTCTCCGGAGGGTCCCTACAAGGCCAACCAAGCTCTGGCCCTGGCCCGTACCCATGCCGTCAAGGACTATGTGGCAACGGCTTACGGCCTCTCCGATGATGTCTTTGAACTGGAATTCGAGCCCGAGAACTGGGAAGGCCTGCGGGAATTTGTAGAAGCCTCTTCGCTTAGCGGCAAGGCCAAGATGCTGGAAATCATTGACTCCGACCGCGAGGCCGATGAGAAGGAGCACCAGCTCAAGAAGTTGTTCCCCCGCGCCTGGGACACCCTCCGCAAGGAGTGCCTGCCGTTCCTGCGGCGTACGGACTACCGGATTGAATACGAAATTATCAACAATCAATAATCTCTAATTTTTAGTATTATGAACTACAAACATTTACTCATTGCCATCCTTGCCGGCGCAGCGCTGGTAGGGTGCAACAAGGAGGCCGGTAAGGATGTTACCGGTACTGAGCAGGAAGGGGAGCGCTACATGGGCTTCACCATCTCCATGCCTTCGGCTGTTACCAAGGCCGAGGGTACCGGCGCAACCGGTTCGTATGAGGTCGGCAAAGACTACGAGAATGCCATCAAGAGCATTCACTTCTTCTTCTACAAAGACGGTGCTTATGTGTCCATGGGTTACGGCGATATGAAAGACGATTTTAAGCCCGAGGGCTCTACCGGAAACACTGAAGAGATTCTCCATGATGGAACCGCAGCCAAGGAAGGTGTAGTTGTGCTGGAATCCACCATGACCGAGCCCAATCAGGTGCTTTGCGTGATTAACTCCCGTAACGCCGGCTGGTACAAAAACAAGAGTCTCGCGACGGTTGTCAAAGCCTTGCACACCACTTCGGCTGGCGTTACCGGCAATGACACCGACACTTTCAAGGATTTCTACTTTGAAGACAGCGGAGCCAAGTTTGTGATGTTCACCTCTCCCATGTACGGCAAGAACAAAGCCGGTACTACTGAAATCAAGTATGCCGATGACATCATTGTGGAAAAGAGTGGCGAGAATTACACCGCAGCGTCACACATTCAGAAGACCCGCGCCGCTGCGAAGGCCAACCCTGTCAACATCTATGTGGAGCGTATGGCCGCCCGCGTGGAAATTGGCAACCTGGCCGACATCGTGGACGGCAGTGGCTATATCAAGGCGGCCAACCTGGGAACCAACATGCTTGACAGCGGCACTCCCGTCTGGGACATCGAACCCCTTGCCTGGGGTGTTACCGCGGTGAACAAGAACTCCTATTCCATCAAGAACGTCAGCCTTGGCTGGCTTGGCCAGACTGGTGCCAACGAGCCTTTCAATGGCGGTTGGTTGCAGAGTGGTTCCACCATTTCGAATCCTGTCTATCCTTCGGAGAATATCAACACCCGTATCAACTGGGCCATCGATCCCGATTATGGCAATGACCAGTCCGACCGTAACAACTACCCGCATTCCGCCCGTGAACTGCTTCCCGCCAGTTTCCTGCACTATTACAGTGCCACCCAGATTGATACCCACGATGACGGGACGGATGCCGGTTCTTCCAACGACATTCTCCAGCGGTATTGCTACGAGAACACGATTCCCGCCACCGGGCAGAACAATCCCCGTGTGAGCGGCACCATGGTTCTCCTTTATGCCCAGGCACGCAAGCACGGCGCGGCCACTCCCGTAAACCTTTATGCTTACATGGGCCAGATATATACTTCCCAGGAGTATGCCGAGCACCTTCTGGCTTCGGTACAGGTTGACGGCGGACTGTATGTCAACGACGGCGGTACCTATCGTCCCATCAATCCCGACCCCACCGCGCAAGAACTCAAGTCCGTAAAAGCCGCGAAGATTGAGGATGTTTACTCCAATAATGCCGCCTCGTTTGCAAAAGATTGGGACAAGGAATCCACTCCAAATCCCGGCAAGATGATTAAAGAGATCTACAGCGGTTACATCATTGACCTTAGCAAAACTGTGACCATCCAGGACGCGACTCTTACGACGCTGCCTTCGTTTACGGCCAATGATCCCAAAGGCCATTCCGATGGCTACATTACGCTGGTTCCCAATTTTGCCAAAATCCCTGGTGGAAAGTTGTATGTGATTGATACCAACACCACCACCAACCCTTCCTATGATGCCGGAAATCCCGACAGCAAGTACCGCGTTGCCACGGCTAAGGAACTTGCTGAAAAGTTCCTGCACGACGCTGTGGAGCCCGCCAACTGCTACACCGATGGCAAGATGTACTATGCCATTCCCATCGAGCACTTCGGCAAGGCCAAGAACACTGCTACTCCCCCCGCTCTGCTTGAAGGCAACTACGGCGTAGTTCGCAACAACCTGTACCGCATCTCCATCGGCATGGTGAACTCCCTGGGTCACGGTATCTACGATGTGGACGAGCCCATCGTTCCCGGCGACCGCAAGCAGCCGTTCTATCTGGCCGCCAAGATCAACATCCTCTCCTGGCAGCTGGCCACCCAGACCGCCAACCTGGAAGAGTAATCCAGTTTGTTTACGGCTCGGAGGAGGTGATACTCCTCCGGGCTGCCAAGACGGGCCGGGAATCGGCCTGTAAGAAAAAGTATGAAAGTAAAATTTACCATATCACTGTTGACGGCGCTCCTGCTGGGATTGCTGGCCTCTTCCTGTGACAAATCCATATACGACGGAGGAGGAGACTGCGAGGTGGCCGTAGGCTTCAAGTTCGACTTCAACCTCAAGTATGCCGATGCCTTCCGCAACGAGGTTTCCTCCGTGGCCGTATATGCCTTCGACCAGAGCGGGAAGTTTGTGACCAAGGCAACCGAATCCGGCGTACCCCTGAGTCAGGAAGGTTATACCCTTACCATTCCCGGCCTGAAGCCGGGCGTGTACGACCTGGTGGCCTGGTGCGGCCTTCAGGACAGCGATACCTTCATCGTAGACGACCCCGCCACCAAGACGGACCTGATTTGCCGCATCAACACGGCCGTGCGCACCAAAGCCGACGAAACCTACTCTGACCGCATGCTGGGCAACCTCTTCTACGGTTATGTGGAGAAGACAGATTTGAAACGCCTGCCGGCAGGCAGCGTGAATACGGTGGTAATTCCGCTGGTAAAGAACACCAATAATATCCGTGTTTTGTTGCAGTCCATCAACAGTGACATCAACCTTACTCCGGAGCAGTTTGATTTTGCCATTTATGACATCAATGCCCAATTGGGGTGGAACGATGAAATAGTGAATCCGGCTCCCATCACCTACGATCCCTTTAACACCAAGCAGGGCAGCGTGAAACTGAACGACGGAACCGAGGTGCTCACCGCCGCTGTGGCCGAGTTCTCCGTAGGACGGCTGTTTGCCCGCACGACAGACAAGACCACGCTGGTGATTACCCAGAAATCGACCGGAAAAGAAGTGTTCAATGTTCCGTTGGTAGATTATTTTCTGATGGTGAAAGGGCATTATTCCCGTCCCATGAGCGACCAAGAGTACCTGGACCGTCAGGACGACTACTCCGTGGCCGTGTTCCTGGAGCACAAGGAGGGCCCCCAGGGTTATTATATTGCCGCCCGCATTTACATCAACGGCTGGCAGATTGTTCTTTCCAATCCGGACCTTTCCTGGTAAATGCGTAAATTCCTGCATATAAGCTTTGTCGTGCTGCTGGGACTCTCCGTCCTGGCCGGGTGCCGGCGTGCCGATGAACCGATGCCGCCCGTGCAGCCGGAGCAAGTCACGGACGGGCAGGTGCAGGTGAGCCTGACCTTGTCCCTGCACGGTTTCGGCAGCGAAGGAGTCATTACCAAAGCGGACTATCAAGACATCGACTCCGCCCTGGAGTATCCTTATGAAAAGGCGGTGAAGGATTATGGCATCTTCGTCTTTGATGCCACAGGCGCTTTCACGGTGGGCACCGGCAGTTTGTATGAATTCAATCCTTCGGCTGCCATCCAGATTTTTGCCGGCAAGGCAGATATTCTGCACGTGGAAGATCTGGGGAACAACCTCACCCGCTGCGAATTCAAGGTGGACGCCAAATACAAATCCCTCGCAGTACTGGTGCTGGCCAATATGGGCGATGCCGTTTATTCTGCCGCCGGCATTCCCGGCAAGGGTGCAAGCATGCAGGCCGTGATGGATTTCTTCAACGATGACGCGCGAGGAATCAACTACAACACCGACCAAAGCAAATATACGGGCGGCACTGTGGCCCTGCCCAAACACGGATGGAAGGTATTCGGCTCCTGGGAAGGACTCTCTTCCTCGGCCTCGGACACAGAAAAAGCCAATCGCGAACTCAAGTACTACCGGGGCATGTCCACCCCGCTCACCGTAAAGGGTTTCAACACCGCCACCGAACTGGCCAACTATGCCGGGACCACCGGCGCCGTCCGGGAGGGTGACCGCCTGGCCCTTGGCAACGCCCTGGCACGCTTGCATGTGCGCTACGAGCCCAAGGCCGGGCAGCCTGCCGCCACTCCTGCACCCAGCGTGGCATCTGTAGAAATTACCGGCGTAAAATTGCACAATTACAAGAAGAAAGTGCGCCTGCTTCCGTCCGGCTTTATTTCATCCGGAAGCTATTCCCCCTTCGACACGGTGAATCCGTTGGGAGACCTGCAGGGCACATCGGATGCAGATATCGAGTTTGTTCACCCTTCCGCCATGGACAAATCATGGGTGGCCTACGTGCCGGAGCTGAAGGTGAGCGGCGCCGACGATGACCCCTACTTGATTGTGGAAATGCGGATGACCGGCGAAGACGGCGCCGTGACGGACTTCGTTTTTGAACGCGACAAGATTGTCCGCACCAAGGGCAGCGATACCGTTACCTACCAGAATTCGCCCTGGACGGAATGGTTGCAGATGAAAACGTACTACTCCAGGAAAATGCCGGATGGAACGACGGATGTTACCATCGGCACGTATTTTAACCTGATTAGAAATTACGCCTACGAGTGGATTGCCGAAGGCGTGGAGGGAATGGAACTGTGAAGAAACTTTTGTGCATAGGATTTTTGCTTTTGGGCGTACTGACAGGGTGCGTCTATGACAAATATACCCCTGTGGAGGGATGCCCCGAGGAAGGAGGCCGTTATTTCATGACCTTCATCCTTAATTCGCCGGCTCTTCCTTCCACCAAGGCCGATGCCGACGGCATGGATATCGGCCTGCCCGGAGAAGAATTGCTGGTAAAGAAGGTTTCGCTGTATTTCTACAACGGCGACGGCTCCTTGCCCAGCCCCGTCAACCGTCGTGAAATCACCCAATTCAGCCAGCAGGTGGCGGGTTCCCAGACGGCCGATATTGCCAATGTGGTCTATGATTTTGCCGTGGAACTGCCGTTCCGCCCGTATGTGATGCTGGTGGCCGTCAATTTTGACCAAAACCTGCAGGGGCTTACGCTTCAGGAGGCGAGGGAAAAGATGTTGGAAAGTTCATCGGCCTGGTGCGGAACTCCCACCACGGTTTTCTATGACGGAGGCGACGTGCTTGTGCGTCCTTTCCGGATGACGTCCTCCACCTATATGAGCGCCTCCGGCAGCGAGCGCTGCGAGCTGATTATCCCCGGCGAATATGTATGGACGACGGAAGAGGATGCCAAACTGCATCCGATGCCCGTGTACGTGGAGCGCCTGGCCGCCAAGGTGAATGTGGTGCAGCCTACCTCCGGCACCAGTTTCCAGGTGCCCGCCGTCACCCAATATCCGGGTATCAAGACCCAGGTGGAGATTTTGGGCTGGGGACTTAACGCCGTCAACAAATCGGCCTACAGTTTCAAGAAGATTGATACGGGCTGGAGCTTCAACTGGAGCGGCGTAAACTGGAACGAACCCGCCAAATACCGCTGTCATTGGGCAAAGGATCCCAATTACGACGGGGGAACGTATGCAGTGGCCGGAACTGCTCCTGCGAGCAACTGTTCTCTGGAATATCGTAAATGGAGCGAACTTTTGGGCAATTTTTCTACCGAAGCCCAGAAAACGATTAATCCGCAGTATTGCTTGGAAAATACGGCTGACGGTAGCATTCTGGAAATTAGCCGGAGCGCCAATGCCTTGTATCCCAAGATGACGCATGTGCTGGTAAAGGCGCAGCTTTCCTTTGACTTGGGCTCCGGCTTGTCTGCCGCCGGGGATGTGGCGGGATATACCACCGAAACCGACTTCTATCGTTATAAAGGCGTGTTTTACACGGACAACAACCTCATGAGCGGCGTCTTGGCCGATCTTGTTGCCGAGGGTTCTCCGCTGTACAAGGACAATGCCCAGAGTGCCGCAGCCGACGCTTCGGACTTTACGCTCACCCATACTTACGGCGAGAATTTGTACCCCGCCGTGAAAGACGGTATTACGCTGTATGACAAGACCGGCACTGCGGTATCGGCCGATGTGTTGCAGAGCGTGAAGATTGACGGCTTCAAGGACGGACAGTTTTATTATAAGATTCCCATTGAGCACCTTACGGCGGCCCCTGCTACTCCGGGAAGCACTTATAAGACAGCTCAATATGGCGTGGTACGCAACCACAATTATACGGTTAAAATTTCGGACGATTTGAAGGGTATCGGAACAGGAGTATGGGACGTGAATGAGCCCATCGTGCCGGTAACCTTGGACAGTGATTATGTGGTGTCCGTACATGTGACGGTGTCGCCCTGGAAGGAGTTTACCTCACGGTTCTTGTTTGTGGATCCCCAGGGAATGCTCATCACTGACGGACAGGTGCTGGACCGCTGGGAAGATGGAGACAACCCTCATGGAAATGATTGGCATGGAGATGGCTGGTATTTTTAGGAAATATTGGATTTTGTTGGCCGCGCTGGCTTTGGCTCTTTCCTGCACCAAGGAGCAGGAGGGGGCGGAGCCTGTGGCGCGTGGTGATTATGACCCCATGGTGCATTTTGGGCTGGAGACCTATGTGGGGGCCGATGAACCGGCCACCAAGACAGCCTATGCCGGGGATGACAAGACCATCCTTCTGAACAGCGTGCGCTATGAGCGTATTGACTGGGATGTTACCCCCGACCCTGACGTGGATGTGGTGCAGATACTTTCCGAGCAGGATTTCACCAAGTTCAACAAGAAAGAGGCCGATTATAAGGCGAAGAAGATTGAGGGCCGCACCAACAATTCCACTACCAATGAAGACGTGGCCGACACCGAACCGTATGACGGCGATGTCAAAAAAGCCTTCTATTGGAGCGCCATCAAGGAAGACCGCTATTTCTATGCCGTTTATCCTTCGCCGAATACGACGAATGTCCCCAACTCCACGGCAAAGAACTTTGCCATAGGCGCCTCGCATACGGCAACGGTGGAAGGAGAAATTCCTGCCAATCAGCCGTATAAGGGCATAAAAACAACGGGTACACCGGGCCTGTCAGGCTCCCCGGCCAGCATCGAGTACCTGCCGGACATGACCAATGCCTATATGTATGCCGCCGCCAAGGTGGACGGGGCCGATGCCGGCTACAAAAAGGTGCCGCTGCGCTTCAAGCCGCTGTTCTCGGCCGTCAAGCTGATGATAACGGCCCGTGACGCCGGAGCGCAGAATTATCGGCTCAAGAAGGTGGAACTCCGTACAGACCTGCATTACAACGACGTGTACCTGCGTCCGGGTAACCCGAAGGGCACCGCCCTGGGCGGCAAGTTCAAGGCCAAGTTCGGCCTGGAATCGGGCGGAAACAGTACCGGAGACTTCACCGTGGATCCTCTCAATGACGTTACAGACCCCCTCCAGCGCCTGACCATCGATATCCCGGAAGCTGACAGATACCTGCTCAACGAGGACACCCTGAAGCTGACCTTCCTGGCCCTTCCCATCGAGCAGCAGTATATGGTTGTGGATTATACCTTTGAATATCAGGATGCGACCGGCGCCTGGAATGAAGTTCGCCGTTTCCTTTCCCTGCAGGACCGCAAGAAGTTTTTTAAGGACGAAGGCTGGTATAAGCTCCAGAAGGCCCGCAAGCTCTATGTGCGCTCCGGCGTCCCCGAAATCGAGTATCATTTCGAGGTGCAGTCGCAGAGTCTTCTGCCGCGCGTGTGGAGGAACAACTGTCCTGCGGAAACCGTAGGCGGGTCGAATGTATTCCTTGCCCAGGATTTCTATTCCGTCGTCAGCTACCGGGATTCTTCCGGCATCCTGCAACCGCTCAAATGGCAGGTGACCGGTTACAACGCGACTTCCGCCACGGGACCGTTTACTGACGACAAGCCGGACTGGCTGTTCCTTCGGGGAGAGGACGGCTCTTATAATCCCGATAATGACAAGGCCATCTTCTTCGACCCCAACCAGACTTCCCATCCGGAGTACGGTTATGCCAACAACGGCATCACTCCTTCCGGCGACCCTTGGGACAAGGCCTGGGGTTATGGGTCGCACATGGACAATACCAATAAAAAGACCAATTCCCGCGGATTCTTCTGTGGTTACGAGGCTTTTGAGAACAACCATAAGGGCGTGTTCTTTAATGCGGGCGGAACAAACAACGGCACGGCGCTCAAGGATTGGCTGGTGGATGAGAATCAGCTTATCACCTATAATTATTGCGACCCGGACGGAAACTATTATTATACGGAAAACCGTGGAACCCATGTGGCTGGGGAGGCTTATGCCTACGATCTCAGCAGCCACGACATCTATGGCGATCTGGTGGTTGCGAAGAATGGTGATTTGGGCACCACCGCCAATTGCTATGTGGTTTCGGCCCCCGGCTGGTATCGTTTCCCTGCCGTTTACGGAAATGCCATCAAGGGTGGGGCTGACAATACTGCAGCATATACCGGCGATGGCGGCACCAATCGCCTTGGGGCATTTCTGGACCATAATAATGCCCCTATCACCCAGCCTTGGATTCCCGGCATCAGTAAGGGGGACAAAGGCCGGGATGGTGTGAGCCTGGTTTGGGAAGATGCCACGGACATGATTTATGCCACAGGTTTTGCAGATTCCAACCGTGCCGAGGAACAGAAACCCTTCTACTGGGAAGACCCGGCTACCGGGTATGGTTATATCTACTTCTACGTGAATCAGATAGCCTGGAGTAATGCCGTAATTGCGGCTAAATCGGGCAGCACCATTGTCTGGAGCTGGCACATCTGGTGTGTGCCGGATCCCAGAAACACACTGACGGAAATTGCGATTGAGCCGAATGAACAGTTTGGTGGCGGCAATTCCTACACCAGTAATCCCTATGCTCCTGAATACTTTGTTTCTGGTCTGACAGTCAGGAGTAAGAAACCTGGTAATTTTACCGCAGGCGCTCCCTTTGTTTACAAAAGCAAGCATTATGCCGACACGAAGGTCTGGAAGTTCTACGATTTGGGGCAGGGGGATGCGGAGGCAAACTCTTACGCTTATAAGCGCTGTTATGTTGAGTTCACCCAGTACTGGCGGGGGAAGGCTATCGCCAAGCGTGTTGTCTGCATGGCCCAGAGCGGCGTTGAGGACTCCAGCGGCCCCGGGGATGTTCCTTTTTACCAGTGGGGACGGAAGGACCCTTTCCGTACAGATGGGGAGACACCTTATCCTACCCTGGAGTTGGCCGGTGGCTCTTCTATCGGCAAGTCAATCCAGTATCCCGCTACGTTTTATTATGGTGGTGCCAAGTTTGCGCATACTGGTTCAGTCCGCTATGACAATTTGTGGAATACGAATGTTAACTATATCACCAATACTTTCCTGAAGTTTGACCTGGATGGGACCAAACCGGGGGGCAGAAAAGATTTGCCTGTACAAAAAACCATTTACGACCCTTGTCCTCCCGGCTATTCGATGCCTAATCTTTTTGCCTTCACGGCGTTCAATCCGCTGGGTTTGTTTCAGACAAAGATTGATGTGAGAAATGTTGCTTTTAACCCGTCCGGAACATACCCGCAGAAGTATCATGATTTTAGTACAAAATATAAAGAAGAAGCAACATTCCGAAGAGATGTTTCCTCCGCGGCTTATGCTGCTGGCAACTTCGTGCGATTCTACTTCCGCGGACGTCGTAATGGCTCAGGATCTTCTGGAACGATAGACCAAAAAGGGTACGGTCAATACTGGCTTGCCGAACCAGCTTCGAATGAAAGTAATACAACCGAAAATAATTGGTCCTACGGTTCTGTCTTTTTGCTCCAAGGCTCAAGTGGCAATAGTCAGGTTCAGATTTATCCTGTAGCCGGTGGCCAGGAAATGTCTGGTACTGCTGTTCCCTCTCCCAAGTGGCAGCGCACCCATGGTTGCCATGTCCGCCCCATGAAGGAGCAGTAGTTTCTCTTCGGCCCTTTACCTTTATTGGTTCCCATCGGCCTTGACAACTAACTCGCTGTCTCACAGTGACTTCCCATACATTCCTCGTTCAAAAATCGAACGAGGAATGTACTATAACGCGATGAGTATCAACATGTTAGTTGTCAAGCCCGTTCGCCAAACTCCCGCACCAAACCCAACCACCAAGCCCAACCACCAAGCCGGCCTGCCAAGCCCCGCCTCACTCCTCCTTGGGCTCCACGCGGGCGCGGATGCCGGGCAGGATGGTCTCCAGGGCGTCCAGCACCTGGTGCTGGGAATAGCCGCCCCGGATGGCCAGGAAGACGGCGTCGTCTCCGGCGATGGTTCCCATGATAGGGGCCGACGGATGCCGGTCCAGATAGGTGGCAATGACCGGAGCATAGCCTACGGGCGTTTTGATGACGGCCAGCGGCAGGGAGAACTCGATGCTCGTGATGCCGTTTCCTACAGACGGGGTGGCGGGTTTCCGTTCGGCGGCTATCTGGTATCCGCCCCCCGGAATCTTCCGTATATGCAAGGCTTTGAGGTCACGTGAGAGGGTGGCCTGCGTGGCCGATATGCCGCGTGCGGCCAGTTTCTGAAGCAGTTCTTCCTGGCTGTAAACGGCTCCTTGGGCCACTATTTCGCGTACGGCGGCTTGTCTGGAGGCAATGTTCTGCATGGTATTCGGCATTTGGTTTCTCGGCAAAGATAATGAATAAAAATGAATATATAAGAATAATTCTGCATTTTATGCAAAAACATCTTAAAAACGCTTGGAATTCTCGTTTATTCTGAATTATTTTGCAAGCAAAAGATTAGTAAGGTATTCTAAAACTATTCACAATGAAAGGAATCAAGACTTTATTTGCTGTCCTGTTCCTGGCCGTGGGCCTTTCTGCCGCAGCGCAGAACTTCACGGTGAAAGGAACGGTCACGGATGCCCAGACGGGCGATCCGGTTCCCGGTGCCGCCGTTGTCGTAAGCGGCACGGCTACAGGTGTTGTCACCGATTTTGACGGCACGTATTCCATTACCGTCGCTTCTGACGGTGTCCTTATCTTCTCCTCCATCGGATACGAAACCATGCAGGTTCCGGTGCAGGGCAAGAAGAATCTGAACGTAGAACTTTCTCCGAGCGCCGAATTCATTGACGAGACCATCGTGGTTGCATACGGAACGGCCAAGAAGAGTTCCTATTCCGGATCGGCCACCATGGTGCGTTCCGAGGAACTGGCCCAGAAGCCCGTGTCTTCCGTGGAGCAGGCCCTGCAGGGCAAGGTGGCCGGTTTGCAGGTGAGCACCGCTTCCGGTCAGCCGGGAGCGGCCACTACCTTCCGTATCCGTGGTACAGGCTCGCTCAATGCCTCTTCCGATCCGCTGTATGTGATTGACGGTGTGGCCACCACCAGCACCAGCTATTCCAAGAATGCCAGCGATGCTAACACCACTACCAGCATCTTGTCCAGCATCAACCCCCAGGACATTGAGTCCATCACGGTGCTGAAGGATGCCGCCGCCGCTTCCCTGTATGGCTCCCGCGCCGCCAACGGTGTGGTCATCATCACTACCAAGAGCGGAAAAGCAGGCCAGGGACACCTGAACTTCAATGCAGCCGTAGGAATATCGGCCGTTCCCAAACAGTACAAGATGGCCAGTTCTACAGACTACTACAAGATGGTGTATAATGACTATCTGGATGTTGCCAATGCAACGGGAAAAGACTACACTTGGGCCAATGCCCAGACGCAGGGAACCTTCTCCTGGAATCCGTTCAACATTGACAATCCCTTTGACGCCAATGGTCAGCTGGTGAGCGGAGCCAAGAATATCATCAACACCGACTGGCAAAACGAAGTGATGAAGAAAGGTTATTCCCAGGATTACAACCTGAGCTATTCCGGCGGAACGGACAAGATCAATTACTTCTTCTCCATCGGCTACTTTGACCAGACCGGCACCACTCCTTCCGCCCGCTATACCCGTTATTCCGGGAAGGCCAGCATTGACGCCAAACTGAACTCATGGCTCAAGGGTGGAATGAATGTGGTGTTCTCTTATGCCACCCAGAATTCAGAGGTGTCCTCCAGTGCCGGTGCCTCTCCTTTGTATAACGCCATTTCCTTCCCGAACGCCGTTCCGGTGTACAAGGTGGATACGAACGGTAACTACGTACTGGATGCCAACGGTGAAAAGCAGTTCAACTGGACCAACCCGGCTTCCAAGGACTTCAACCCCATCGCTATTCCCCAGCTGAACATCAACAAGGCCAATACGGCCCGTCTGCTGGCCTCTTTCTATACTGAAATCAAGTTTATGGAAGGCCTGACGGCAAAGACGGTTTTCTCTCCCGACTACGTGTCCGTGTATGATACGTTCTACTGGAACAAGTATCACGGCGACGGCCCTGCCTATGGCGGCCGCGGCGGCAGAACCCAGACTTCCGACCTGATGTTTACCAGCACCACCACCCTGAACTTCAACAGGACTTTCGCCGATGTGCACAATGTCTCCGCCATGGCCGGTTTCGAATATTGGCAGAGTAAGATTACCCGTTTTGACGGTGCTGCCACGGGATTCGCCTTCGACTTCCTTACGGAACTGGCCGGCGCCAACAAGCCGCAGTCCGTCACCTCTTTCTATACCCAGGCCGCCCTTATTTCCTGGTTGGGTCATGCAGAGTACAATTATGCAGAAAAATACTTTGCATCGGCCTCCTTCCGCCGGGACGGTTCCTCCGTCTTCGGGGCAGACAACAAATGGGGTAATTTCTTCTCTGTGGGAGCCTCCTGGCGGGCCAAGCAGGAAGATTTCCTGAAGGACGTGGACTGGCTCAGCGACCTCAAGCTGCGCGTGAGCTATGGTACCTCCGGTAACAATGCCGGACTCAGCCGCTACCAGTCCCTGGGTCTGTGGGTTGCCTCCGACAACTACCAGTACGGTTACAACTCCGGCATGGCGCACGACAGCCTGTCCAACCCGGACCTGGGCTGGGAGAAACAGAAAATGTTCAATGTGGGTGTGGACTTCGCTTTCTTCCACAACCGCTTCTCCGGCTCTGTGGAATACTTCAACAAAGTGTCCGACGCCCTCCTGTATGAGTTCCCGTTGCCTGCCACGCACGGTATCACCAGCGTGATGATGAACCTGGCCAAGGTGAAGAACAACGGCGTGGAAGTGGTCTTGAACGGCACTCCGGTGCAGACAAAGGACTTCAGCTGGGACGTGAATTTCAACTTCTCCTACAATGCGGACAAGATTCTGGACCTGGCCGGAGACGACGACATCATCATGGGCGACACCAAGAAAATCTGGAAGGTGGGTCACAGCCAGTATGAGTTCTACATGCCCACCTGGATGGGTGTGGACAAGACCACCGGCGACCCGCTGTGGAAGGCCGGAGACGGCACCACCAGCAATTATTCTCTGGCCGATTATGAGATGCAGGGCCGTGCCACCCCCTGGGGCTTCGGTTCCCTCACCAACAATTTCTCCTGGAAAGGTCTGAATTTCTCCTTCATGTTCTACTACAACCTGGGCGGCAAGGTGTATGACAGCCTGTACGCAAACATGATGCACGAAGGCAACAACGGCGGAAAGAACATCAATGTGGACGAACTGAACGCATGGACGCCCTCCAATACCCAGACCAACGTGCCCAGGTACATGAATATGAACGACAATCAGAGCAATTCCCCTTCAACCCGCTTCCTGTACAGTGCCACCTACCTGAAGCTCAAGAATGTGAACCTCTCTTATAGCCTTCCCAAGAATATTCTGAAGAAGACCGGTATCATTTCCGGTGTCCGCTTCTATCTGAACGCCGACAACCTGTTCACCGTTTTTGCCGACAAGGGTTACAAGGGCTACGACGATATTGACATCTTCGGTGTCGGCGGGTACGATGCCTATGCCAACTACATTCCGCTGAGCCGGACTTATACCCTGGGTGTAAACATCACTTTCTAAATTGACAGGATTATGAAAAAGACTATCTATATTGTACTTGTCGCCCTTTCGGGCCTGCTTTCCTGTTCCAAGGAGACATTGAATCCGGTCCCGTCCAACGCTGTGTCTGATACGCAGATTTTCTCTTCAGTTGAGTCCGCCCAGACGGCGCTCAACGGCGGTTTCGCCTGGATGGGCAACCACCTCACCATCACCCTTAGCACCATTATGGCTGAGGTGATGGGCGAAGACGCCCTCATGACCAGCGGCAACTTCGGAATTGACACTTACAACTGGAATCTCTATTCCTATACCTATTCCCAGGTTCCCGAAGACGACCCCTGGTGGTTTGGTTATTCCAACTATATCTGGCAGTACGACTATAAGATTGTAGATGCGGCCAACAATGTGATTGCCGCCATGGAAGAGGCGGAGGAGGCCACCGGCAAGGAAAATCTTCTGGGCCAGGCATATGCCCTTCGCGGCCTCGCTTTCCTCAATATGGTTCGCCTGTTCGCCCCTACCTATACGCTCAATCCCGAATCGGCCGGCATTATCCTTCGCATTACGCCCGCCGATGCCAGTTCCGAGCATCTGGGCCGCGCCAGCCTGAGGGAGTGCTACAAGCGCATTTTGGACGATTTGGATTATGGCCGGCAGCACTGTAGCAACGCATCCAAAACCTACTTCACCCCCAAGAGCTGCGCCCTGTTCATGGCCCGTGCCTATCTGGATATGGGGGATTTCCCCAATGCCAAGAAATATGCAGAGGAGGCTGCCTCCAACACCTTTGACGGCAGTAATCTGATGAGCTGGGATGAGTATCAGGCCGGGTTCACGGATCCCAATGTGGAGTGGCTCATGTCCTTCAACTACAACCAGACCACATCCCGCCTTTATGCTTCCATCCCTTCCTTCTACTACCTGGCCAAGGCTTCCTATACGGCCGATGCCGACGGAAAGGCAGACCCTGACACCATGGATTATCTGGACACGGCTGAAGAAGCGGATTACTTTGAGGAGCCTCTCTACGGTTACAGCACCGTGCGTTGGACGCGCCGTTTCCGTGACAGCTTTGAGGATACTGACTGCCGCAAGCTGTTCCCCTTCTACTTTTATGCGGAGGACGGCTGGTTTACCAGCAAGTTCGGTCATCGGGACCTGTACATCGGCGACGCCGACTTCCCGCTGGCCCGTATCGCAGAGGCTTATTTGATTAAGGCTGAATGTGAAGCCCAGGGCGGTGGAGACGCCAAGAGTGTCCTGAACGCCTTGCAGGTGGCCCGTGGCGCCACGCCCACGGACGGCTCACTGGAGAACATCTACTACGAGCGCCGCAAGGAGCTCTACGGTGAAGGCTTCCGTCTGTACGACATCAAGCGTCTGCACCAGCCGCTGGTCCGTAGCGCCGATCCCGAGCACTGGGCTACGGTCAAGGACCTTCCGGCCGACAGCCCCCGCTTCATGCTCCCGATTCCGCAGGTGGAGATGCTTTACAATAAGGCGCTCACTTCTGCCGACCAGAACGAATACTGGAGAAAATAATGAAACGGCTTAATCTTATTTGGGGAATGCTGCTTATCGGAGCAGCATTCTCTTGTTCCCCCAAGAGCGAGGGAACGGTGGAATTCCTGGGCCGTCAGGTGCCCGTGCAGTCTTTCCTGGAAGGCTTTCCTTACAGCACCTGGGGCTTCTACCTTTCCGACGACGCCACGCGCCTCACTTATGTGAGGAACACGGACGGCAATCCGCTGCTCCAGCTAGACCTGACAGAGTGCACGGACATTTCCAAAGGGAAGGTTTTGTCGGCCGATGACTGGTCTGTCAAGAACTTCTGGCATCCGCAGTGGAACGAGAAGGACGGCTGCCTGTACTGGATGGGAGACCAGGCCAACGACGAGAAGATAGACCTCTACCGCCTGAATCCTGCCACGGGTGAGACCACCTGCTTTACGGATGTGCCCTATATCTATGGCTGGAGCTTCAACGACGACAAAACCCTGGCCGGCTACGTGGCCCGTATCTCCCAGACGGAGAACGACCATGTGGACGAGTTCCACGTGCTCAATGTGGTGACGGGGGAGGACAAGCTCATCTGCACGGACAAGGCAGATTTCCGCATGACTTGGACGGAGGTTTCCTTCTCTCCGGACAACAGCGGCGCCATGCTCACGGTGCTGAAGAACGTGAACCGCACCCACACCAACATGGCCTATCTGGACTTTGCCAGCGGGGAGTACAAGGTGGTGACCAATCCGGCCCTGGAGGCCAGCCTGAGCGGTTGTGCCGTCATCAGCCCCTGGTTCTCGGAAGAGGTGGCCTATTTCCTCTCCGACCAGACCGGCTTTGCCAACCTTTACAGCTATAACCGCGCTACGGGTGTAACGGCTCAGGTGACGGATTATAAGACAGACATCAATGCCAAGTGGATTGAGGCCGATGGAGTGAAACTTCTGGCCGCCGTCTCCACCAGCCCCGAAGGCTCGGTGGTGCGGGTGATTACCCCGGAAGGGGAGGAGGTGGCATCGGCCATGTATCCGGCTACGCTCACGCTTCAGACTACGGTGGAGAACAAGGCTTACTTCACTGCCGGGGCAACGGACATCCTCTTCCAGATTTGGGAGGTGACCTATGCCGATGGCGCCCTCTCCCGGAAAGTAGTGGTGGATTTGCCTTCCAAGACCAAGAAGTCCATGATTGCCTCTCATGCAAAGAAACTATCCATTCCTACCTTCGACATTGACCCGGCTACCGGCGAGACCCGCCAGCTGCATGCCTACCTGATGGTGCCCGAGAATCCGCTTCCTGCCCACCAGGCCCGCCTGATGGTGATGTCCTTCTACGGCGGAGACAATGCCTATGATGTGGAGCACCAGATTTTCACGGCGGCCGGCATGTATGTTCTCAGTGCCTCTCCCCGCGGTTCCAGCGGTTTCGGCCGGGACTTCGCGGCCCTCAATGACCACGACCTGGGCGGCAACGAGACCATCGACATGATTTACTGTGCCCGTTATGTGTCGGAGATGCTGGGCATTCCTCCGGAGCGGGTGGGCTGCTTCGGCATGAGCCACGGCGGCTACGAGACCATGCGTCTGATGACTTTCCCCGGCGAGGTGAACGGCTTCAAGGCGTCCTTCCCCTTCGGATTCGGGGTGGCCGTGGCCGGTTTCTGTGACATCATCTGGGAGCATTACCACTCCAATATCCCCGACTGGGACTATTTGGAGGCCGGTGACCCGGTGACGGAGAAGGACAAGCTCATGGACCGTTCTCCCATCAGCCATGTGGACAAAATCAGCGGACCGCTGCTGCTGATTCACGGAGACCACGATGACCGTGTGGACATTGGCGGTTCCTCCATGCTTTATGATGCCTTGAAAGCGCAGGGCTCCCCGGTGGAATTCGTGATTATGGAAGGTCAGGGGCACGGTTATAAGGGCTTGGACAACCAAATGAAGTATTACCGCTCCATTCTGGACTTTATCCAGAATTACACGGGACAAGAATAAATTGATAAAGTCTCAGAAATTTCGTAAATTTGCGCCGCTTACACAAAGCGACGCAATTTTTTTAATCTATATCTACTATGCAGATCGTACAAGTTTTCGGTAGAGAAATCCTGGATTCCCGCGGAAATCCTACCATTGAAGTTGAAGTTACCCTTGATTCCGGTTTTGTAGGTGTGGCCGCTGTTCCCTCCGGCGCTTCCACCGGTGAAAACGAGGCCCTCGAGCTCCGTGACGGCGACAAGAAGCGTTACGGCGGGAAGGGTGTCCTCAAGGCCGTGGACAATGTGAACAAGGTGATTGCTCCCGAGATCATCGGCATGGATGCTACGCAGCAGCGTGCCATTGACAAGGCCATGATTGAGCTGGACGGCACTCCCACCAAGAGCAAGCTGGGCGCCAACGCCATCCTGGGCGTGAGCCTCGCCGTTGCCAAGGCTGCCGCCGCCGAGCTGGGCATGCCCCTGTACCGTTACCTGGGTGGCACCAACGCCTATGTCCTCCCGGTTCCCATGATGAACATCATCAACGGCGGCGCCCATTCGGATGCCCCCATCGCCTTCCAGGAGTTCATGATCCGTCCCATCGGCGCCAAGAATGAGGCCGAGGCCGTGCGCATGGGTGCCGAGGTGTTCCACGCTCTGCAGAAAGTGCTCAAGGGCCGTGGCCTTTCCACCGCCGTGGGTGACGAAGGTGGCTTTGCTCCCGCCCTGAAGGGCATCAACGATGCCCTGGACTGCATCATCGCCGCCATCGAAGGCGCCGGCTATGTTCCCGGAAAGGACGTGACCATCGCCATGGACTGCGCCGCTTCCGAGTTCTGCTTCAAGGAGGACGGCAAGTTCTACTATGACTACAAGCAGCTCAAGGACGGCAAGAAGAAAGACCCTCGCGGCCGCAAGCTCTCCACCGACCAGCAGATCAACTACCTCAAGCAGCTCATCAGCAAGTACCCCATCGACTCCATCGAGGACGGCCTGTCCGAGGAAGACTGGGAAGGCTGGGTGAAGCTCACCAAGGCCATCGGCGACAAGTGCCAGCTGGTAGGTGACGACCTCTTTGTGACCAACGTGAAGTACCTGCAGAAGGGTATCGAGATGGGTGCCGGCAACAGCATCCTCATCAAGGTGAACCAGATTGGTTCCCTCACCGAAACCCTGGACGCCATCGAGATGGCCCACCGTCACGGCTACACCACCGTCACTTCCCACCGTTCCGGCGAAACCGAGGACACCACCATCGCCGACATTGCCGTGGCCACCAACAGCGGCCAGATCAAGACCGGCTCCCTGTCCCGCACAGACCGTATCGCCAAGTACAACCGCCTCATGCGCATTGAAATCGAACTGGCCGACGAAGCCCGTTACGGTTACAAGAAGCTCCGCTAATCCAGGCGTTTGCAAGAAAAAAGGCTCCGGAAATCCGGGGCCTTTTTTTCGTTGGGGCCGCTTTGTCAGAGCGTATCCTGTTTCAGGCTTTCCACATACTGGGCGATGCGGTGCAGCTGCCGGGGGATGGGGATGCTCTGGGGACAGTGAGGCAGGCACTGGCCGCAGGAGATGCAGTGGTCGGCCTGGCGGACGGTGGCAACCGCCCTGTCATAGCTCACCAGATAGGCCTTTTTGAGCTTGGCGTAGTCCTTCTGCTCCCGGCTCTGGGCGTAGGTGCCGTCCGTGATGGCCTTGTTGTAGTGCTGGAAGGTGCCGGGGATGTCAATTCCCCAGGGGCAGGGCATGCAGTACTTGCAGTCCGTGCAGTTCACCAGCGGGTACTCCATCATCTGGGTGGCCATCCGCTCCAGGAATTCGATTTCTTCGGCCGACAGAGGCTGGAAGTGGCCGAAGGTTTGGATATTGTCTTTCAGCGGGTCCATATTGGTCATGCCGGAGAGGACGCAGAGCACGCGGGGGTAGGTGGCGCAGAAGCGGAAGGCCCAGGAGGCGATGCTCTTGTCCGGCTCCCGCTCCTTCATCTGCCGGGCTATTCCCTCGGGCACGCGGGCCAATCGGCCACCCAGCAAGGGCTCCATAATCACGATGGGGATGCCGCGCTTGTCCAGCTGTTCGTAGAGATAATCGGCATTCACGTTGCGTACGCCGTCGGCATGCTTCCAGTCCACATAGTTCATCTCTATCTGGCAGAAGTCCCACACCTGCTCGCCGGAGTCGTGCAGCTGCATGAAGTAGTCGAATTCGTGCTTGGCGCCGTGGAAGCTGAAGCCCAGGTTGCGGATGCGCCCCTCCTTCTTCTGCTCCAGCAGGAAGGGGAGGATGCCGTTGTCTACGTAGCGCCGGTTGAAGGCGTCCTTTCCGCCCAGGCCGATGGCGTGCAGCAGGTAATAGTCAAAGTAGTCCGTGTGCAGCTGTTCCAGGGAATCGAAGAACATCTGCCGGGATGCCTGGGCCGATGCATCCCCGAAGTTGGAGAGCTTGGTGGCAATGAAGTAGCTGCTGCGGGGATGGCGGCGCAGGGCCTCGCCGGCGGCCTTTTCGCTCTGGCCCATCAGGTAGGCGGGGGAGGTGTCAAAATAGTTGATGCCATGCTCCAGGGCATAGTCCACCATCTCGTTCACGGCCTGCTGGTCAATTACTTTTCCGCCTTTTCCGTCGTCAATCATGGGCCAGCGCATGCAGCCGAAGCCCAGGGCCGACACCTTGTCTCCGTTAAGGGGATTCTCCCGCATGAGCATCTGCTCGGGGCCTTCGGGGGCCGATGCCGCTTTCTTCTTTTCCGTGGCGGGGGCGCAGGCGGCAGCCACAGCCGCCGCACCGGATATCTTGATGAAATCTCTTCTTTTCATGGTCTTGTCATTCTGAACTTACCTTGTCATTCTGAACGAAGTGAAGAATCTTTATACATGCAGGCTTCTGCCATTAACCGTTATGGCACTCACGGGCCTTACCGGGCACAGGTACTCGCAGGCTCCGCAGCCGATACACACTTCTTCGGCCACGGCGGGGCGGCGCGTTTCTCCCTGCTCAATCAGGGTAATGGCGCCGGTAGGGCAGCTCTGGGCGCACTTCCCGCACTGGCTGCTGCCCGTGGCTTCCAGGCACAGGTCCACGTTCACGCGGGCCGTGCCCACATGGTACTGCGTTTTTTCCTCCTTGCTAATCTTCCGGATGGCCCCGGCAGGGCAGAGCTCGGAGCAGCGGGTGCACTCCGGCCGGCAGAAGCCCTTCTCAAAGGACATTTCCGGCTGCATCAGGTGTTCCAGGTCTGTGGAGGGCCGAAGTACGTTGTTGGGGCATTCGGCCACGCAGAGCTGGCAGCCCGTGCAGCGGCGGTAGAAGTCTTTCACGCTCTGAGAGCCGGGAGGGGTGAGGGGAACTTCGCGCTCTGGCGCCCGCTTGGGCAGCACCTCGGCAAAGCCGCCGTCCACCTTCTTGGCCGCCTCCTGCGCCCGGGCTTCGACGCCCCTCAGCGCCGCAGCACCGGCCACGGCCACCGCTGAGGCCATCATCGCACGGCGTCCGGGGGCGGAAGGGCCGCTTTTTGCCCCCGTTTCGGTTTTTGCCCCCGAACCCCAGGCAAAGCGGTACTTCAGCGCCCCGAACTTGCACTTGTCTATGCAGTTGAAGCAGTCCACGCAGCGGGAGTGGTCAATACAGGCGCTGTCTTTGGTGATTTCTATGCAGCTTGCCTTGCAGTGAAGCTCGCAGGCCTTGCAGTGCTTGCACTTGTCGGCGTCAATCATCGGCCTGAACATGGCAAAGCGGGAGAAGAAACTGAGCGTGGTGCCCACCGGGCAGATGCTGTTGCAGTAGGTTCTGCCGCCCTTGAAGGACAGCGCTACCACTATCATCAGCGTGACAACGGCTATAATAAAAGTAGACAGGCTGCGCATCCATACCTCTTTTTCATAGAAGGTATAGCTGCCGGCCCGCTCGGCCAGGGTTGCCAGCAGGTTGTTGCCCCACAGATACACGGGCTGCAGCAGGTTCTGTACCATGCGGCCGTAGGCACTGTAGGGGGCCAGCAGGGCCACGGCGGCCTGTACGCCGGCCACCAGGGCCACCACAAAGAGGGCCCACACGCCGTAGCGCAGCCATTTGTTTTCCTTCTTGTAGCGGTACGGCGCTTTTTCCTTACGCGTACCTAACCAGGAAACTCCGTCCTGGAACACGCCCAGCGGGCAAATCACAGAGCAATATACGCGGCCAAAGACCAACGTCAGCAGCACCAGGGCCACCATGATGCCCACATTCAGGGCCAATACGGCGGGGAGAAACTGGACCTTGGCCATCCAGCCCAAATAGCCGTGCAGCGCCCCCGTGAAATCCAGGAAAAGGAGCGTAATCCCAATCCAGAAAATCCAGGCCAGCGCCACTCTAAGTTTCTTTAACATAATTCTTTCATTGTCGTTTGTGCAAAGTTAAAAACTTTTCCGTAAACGGCAATTGGCCGCTCCTGCCCGGAATACTTTTCCGGCCTTGATCGCTAAGTTGTTGTGAAACAGCGTGTTGTATGATATTTCTCGTTCAAAAATCGAACGAGAAATGTATTATAAGCGCCTTATACACAGAAGTTTAGTTGCCAACCCCAACGGTGCCGGCAGGACGAAGTGCATGTATAAGAAAAAATTATTATCTTTGTGAATCAAAACACACGAAGAACTATGTTACCTAAAGCCAAGGAAATTGTGGACGCCATGTCCGCCAAAATGCAGGATTCCGTAGATTTTCTGGAAGAAGACCTCAAGAACTACCGTGTAGGCAAGGCTTCTCCTGCCATCCTCAATCCCGTAATGGTGGACTATTACGGCACGGCTACGCCGCTTAACCAGGTGGCTTCCATCACTACGCCCGATGCCAAGACCATCGCCATCCAGCCCTGGGAGCGCACCCTTATCGGCAAAATAGAAAAAGCCATTCTGGATGCCAACGTTGGCCTCACCCCTTCCAACAACGGAGAGATTATCCGCTGCATGGTTCCCCCGCTCACGGAAGAGCGCCGCAAGGAACTCATCAAGAAGGCCAAGGCCCAGGGAGAAACCACCAAGGTAACCATCCGCAACGCCCGCCGGGACGGAATTGACCTCCTCAAGAAGGCCCAGAAGGACGAGGGCCTCTCCGAAGACGGAGAGAAGGAAGGCGAGGCCGAACTCCAGAAGGTAACGGACAAGTGGGTGAAGAAGGTGGACGAACTCATTGCCGCCAAGGAAAAAGACATCCTTACCGTCTGATGGCCAGGCGTGTAGCCATCCAAGGTTATAAGGGCTGCTTCCATGAACAGGCAGCCCGTCTTTTTTATGCCTGTCATTCCGAGTGGAGCGAAGAATCCCTTTCCATCGTGGAATGCGACACCTTCGAAGACCTCTACAAGGCCTTGGAGGAGGGAAGGGCCGATGCCGCCGTCATGGCCATCGAGAACACCGTCTCCGGCGGCCTGCTCCACAACTTCGAGCTGCTTCGCGGCCACGAGCAGAAGGTAAAGGGAGAGGTGTACATCCGTATCGAACAGAACCTCATGGCCCTGCCCGGGCAGAGCCTCCGGGACATCAAGGAAGTCCGTACCCACTACATGGCTATCAACCAGACCCGCCCGTGGTTTGAGAAAAACGCACCCTGGATACGCCTGACGGAAAGCGAAGACACGGCCAAGAGTGCCGCCCAGCTGGCTCAGGAAGGCCTGACGGGGGTGGGCGCGGTGGCATCGGCCCTTGCGGCGGAGCTTTACGGACTTGCCATCCTGGCTCCGGGCATCGAGACCTTCAAGCAGAACTTTACCCGTTTCCTCATCCTGGATTCGGCCCTTAGCGTGCCCGAGGCGCAGACCGACAAGGCCATCCTGTGCTTCACCCTGCCGCACAAGCCCGGCTCCCTGGCCCAAATTCTCACCATCCTCTCGTTCTACGATATGAACCTCACCCGTATCCAGTCGCTGCCCATCCCCGGCCGCGAGTGGCAGTATTTCTTCTATGCGGACATCAAATTCTCCTCTCCGGAGCGGTATCGTCAGGCCTTGCAGGCCGTGCGCCCGCTCATTGAAGACCTCCGGATTCTGGGAGAATACAAGGCCGCCTTATAAAACGGACATAATATGATTATTGAACCCGCCAACAGAACCTTATCTGTCAAAGAGTATTACTTCTCCATCAAGAACAAGGAAATAGCCGGCCTCAATGCCCGGCGTGCCGCCCAGGGCCTGGATCCGGTTATCAATCTGGGTATCGGCTCCCCGGACGGGTCTCCCGCTCCGGAGGTCATCGACGCCCTCTGTGACTGCGCCCGCAGGAAGGGCGTCCACGGCTACCAGAGTTATATCGGCATTCCGGAATTAAGGGAGGCCATGGCCCGGTGGTACAAAGACTGGTATGGCGTCACCCTGGACCCTGCCAGCGAAATCCAGCCCCTGATGGGCTCCAAGGAGGGCATCCTCCTGCTCTCGCTGGCCTTCCTGAATCCCGGCGACAAAGTGCTGGTGCCCAATCCCGGCTATCCCACCTATACGTCGGCCACCCTCATGTGCGAAGCGGAGCTGGTGAAATACGACCTCGTTGAGGCCGATGGCTGGTATCCGGATTTCGAGGCCCTGGAGAAGATGGACCTCAAGGGCGTCAAACTCATGTGGGTGAACTATCCCAATATGCCCACCGGGGCCCCGGCCCGTCGCGATGTCTTCGAGAAGCTGGTGGCCTTCGCCCGTTCCCATCGGATTATGCTGGTGAACGACAATCCCTACGGCTTCATCCTCAATGAGCCCCAGTCCATCCTGTCCGTCCCGGGCGCCCGTGAGGTATGCTTGGAGATGAACTCCCTGTCCAAGAGCCACAACATGGCCGGCTGGCGTGTGGGCATGATGCTGGGATCGGCCGATGTTATCAAGGAACTGCTGAAGGTCAAGAGCCAGATGGACTCCGGCATGTTCCGGGGCATCCAGGAAGCCGCCGTCAAGGCCCTGCAGGCCGATGCCTCCTGGTACGAATCCCTGAACGCGGAGTACCGTCGCCGCCAGGCTGTGGCCCGTCAAATCATGGACACCCTGGGCTGCGTGTACGACCCTGCCGCCGGCGGTCTCTATGTCTGGGGCCGGGTTCCTTCCGGAACGGCCGCAGAGCTGAGCGACCGCATCCTCTACGAGGCCGGCGTATTCATCACCCCGGGCTTCATCTTCGGCTCCAACGGGGAGCACCATGTGCGCATTTCCCTCTGCGCCGATGTGCCTACGCTGGAAAAAGCCATGGACCGGATTGCGGCGTTGTACAGCAAGTGATTGAAAGGGTTGAAATGCATAAATAACTCAATATGAGTAA
>Ga0310691_10002144_pt1 | contig 27197 bp, 18 predicted proteins | sample 176DNAGHGlowgp2_FD_203887 | JGI IMG/M metagenome (GOLD analysis project Ga0310691, IMG submission 203887) | Sheep rumen microbial communities from Palmerston North, Manawatu-Wanganui, New Zealand - 1766 DNA GHGlow gp2 (v2) (version 2) | ecosystem: Host-associated > Mammals > Digestive system >... | reverse complement strand
AAAGCTGACGCAGAGGTGGTAAAAATACGCTCCGACACCATAGAGAAAGATAGAAAGTGCGATTGAGGAAAACACTCTTTCGGCACGTGTATCTGAAATATTAAACAACCGCCAACGTCCGTTCCCCGGAGCCAAAATAACCCGAGCCACGGCTCTGGACAAGATGATAAAAAGTGCGAAATAGAGAGCACTGGCAACAGACATACCGAATTTTGTCGCCATCAATTCCTGATTTGTCACACACCACAGCAAGCAACCGCCTAAAAACAGCGACGGAATAACACCGTATGCCAAAGCCGTCATGATAGACACCACAACTTTCTGCCCATATCCCGGAGTTTCCTCGGTACGACGATAACCCCAATGGCGAATGATATAGTTTCTGACCACCAAACCCAAAGAAATCGCCACAGCCAAAATCAGCAGTACATACCACCCGCGGTGAGAAAGTTCTTTTCGTCCTTCTTCATCAAGTCCATGATACCACTCAACCGGTGAAGCCGTCATTGTCCAGAAAAAGACCAAGAAATCGCTGATAGCGTTCCAAAATGTCTTAGGGACGATAAGTGCATTTTTTTCCGCCACCAAATTACCGATAAGGATACGGCCACGAGCATCACCGATAGCCGCTGCCAATCTTGTTGCCTCTGCTCTTAAAAGGTTAGCCTCAATCAATTTATTTTTAAACGTTGTCACATTGGCGGCATATTTTTCCTTCATTTCGGCAATAGCCGCATCACCTTCGCCCTCTGCCGTTTCTTCACCGAATGCGGCGAGTGCATCTTGCGCATAAGCCAAATCCTTTTCCAATTTGCGCACACTACTTTCCAGCGCCAAATCCGTTTCGTTCAAGAAAGCGGAAGCATCTTCCAAGCTTTGGCGGGTAAAATTATCGGTTTTAAGATTTTCCTCAATTTCCGCAAACAGCGTAGCGATTTGCTTAAAGTCAAAATTATCATTATCTTCAGCCTTCACATCAGTAGCAGTTTCATCCTGTACCTGAATTTTCGGTTGAGGCGCTTCTTTTTTTGCCCACGCATTAAAAGAAAGTCCGGCAAAAAGGAACAAGCACATTAAACAAATCGTAAAAATTCTTTTCATTTAAACACCTTAAGAAAGTACGTTAGCGCAAATCATAATCTTTTATTTTTTGGTTAAAGCCTGAAAAACGGCATAAGCGGTTTTTGCCGCACCGGCACGGAGATTATCGGCAACCGTCCAAAAACTGATACCGTTATCCACCGAAACATCTTGTCTGACGCGTGAGATATAAACACTATCTTCGCCCTGCACATCATCAACGCTGACATAACCGCCGTCAACCGTCTTATCAAAAACGACCACGTTGGGAACACTCTGCATCATTTTTCTTAATTCATCAGCATCAACCTCGTCATCAAATTCGGCATTGACAAACGCGGCGTCACCGATAAATGTCGGCACAAAAGCGCAGTTTGCATGCACTTTAATATCTGATTGCAACACCTTTTTAATTTCCGCATTGATAGACCATTCCATTGCGGTTTCGTCGCCGATAAATTCGCCCACCTGCGGCAAAACGTTAAAAGCGATTTGTTTTTTAAAGGTTTCTTCATGGTCCACCAACGGCTCGTTTAAGAAAATCTTACGAGATTGGGTAAACAGTTCGTCCATTGCCTGATGTCCGTAATAGGAAGTAGAGCAGAAAACATTGATAACCAAACGTTTTAGCTGATGGTGTTTAATAATGTGGGAAAGCGGCAAGAGAGTTTGATAAACAATAGAAGACGGCACCCCGAAAACTTTATGATTACCTTTTAAGAGATCGCCGTTAATTTCGTTGATGACAAGCGGCACCTCGCTATCGGTAAAAGTCGCACCGGAAAGGTCAATAACCTTAGCCCCGGCTGTAAATGCCTTTTTAATAAAGCGTTTAGAAACTTCTTTAGTGGTAGCAAAGAGCGCCACGTCCACTTTAGAGAAATCAAATTCATCTAGAGAAAAGACATCAATTTCATCATCTTCGCCATAAGAAACCTGTGTTCCCAAAGGAGATTTCGGCTCCAGAGCAAACACGGAAGAAAGCGGCACATTATTTTCCGCCAAAAGATTTAAGAACTCTCTGCCGGCACTTTCCTTCACTCCGGCGACAGCAATTTTTATCATCAATTTTCCTTTCAACATCTGTCTTCCGATATTTTATAGCATATATCTTCTGACACTTCACAACAACTATAATATATGTGACTTGTTTTTTCTGATTTTTCAAGCAAATTAACTTAAATTTATCATCTTATCCCCTATCTTTTATTGAAAAGGAAACTCCGGTTGTTGCAAGTGCCGCCGGCACTGCCCCCGCGGCATGAGCGGCCCCGTGCGGGCAGCACACAGCCGTCAGGCTGTTCGGCGCCTTGCATAAGTTAAAAATCATTTTTGCGAGGCAAAAATGATTGCAAGGCGCTTTTTTTTTATCTTAAAAAGAAACACGATAGAGAAAAAGTTCTCCACAACACGCGTTTGAGCTTAAGGGTTGCTCACGCGGTTATGGATAACTTTTATTCATTTAAACTCGTCATACCTCAGCCGGCAAGGTCCGGCTGATAAGGTATCTTCCTTATTGTCACCCCTCTGCAAGCAGAGGGGCTGGGGGAGTAAAATGTATCCTTATAACAATATTGAAGATGCCTAACCTCACTCGTTTAAGGCTGTGCGCCTCGCACTCGTTCAGGGCATGACGATTTTAAAGTGCACATAATAAACCGTCATACCTCAGCCGGCAAGGTCCGGCTGATAAGGTATCTTCCTTATTGTCACCCCTCTGCAAGCGGAGGGGCTGGGGGAGTAAAATGTATCCTTATAACAATATTGAAGATGCCTGACCTCACTCGTTCAGGGCATGACGATTTAATAGTTTCTCGGTTAAAGAGTATACCTCTGCCCCAAGGGAAAGCCTTTTAAAGTGTTGGAGGTGGCACTGCCACTGCCTGACCTCACTCGTTTTGCTCGTTCAGGGCATGACGTTTAATAGTTTCTCGGTTAAAGAGTATACCCCTACCCAAGGGAAAGCCTTTTAAAGTGTTGGAGGTGCCACTGGCACCGCCTCGCACTGGCACTGCCTTAATTTTTCCTAACGGCAAAAAGGCATGACAAATAAGCCATGGGTTTGCTAAATTGCGGTGCTATTGCACCCGTAACCATTTAAAACCGGAAAAGCGTTTGAACAAAACGCTTTTCGCCAAGGGCTCGGATAGTGCGTATGCTAAGAGTGGCGCCATGAGCGCGGTGTACATAGGTAGTACATAAGCGAGTGCCGACGCTCTTATGATACGTGCTATCCGAGCCCCCACACAAAAAAAAGAAAGAGTGTTTCCCAAACGAAACACTCCTTTCCTAACCTAATCAGTTTACGTCAGACTTACTTCCGTTTCGGCGCCGGCATAACTTCCGGAGCTTTCGTTTCTTGTTTAATCTGCTCGGTAATCGGCTTTTTCGGACAAATTGTCAGACCAACGCTCTTTAAGGCCGTATCAGCCGGTAAGAACACATCCATACCGTCTTTGGTCTGTTGAGCACCGTTGGAAATACCGTTAACTGTACCAAGCTTATCAATTAACACACTACCGCGAGAAACTGTGTTGACCAAGGTATCAACAATGACTTCGGTACCGGAAGTTTCTGAATTGCGATAGCCGTAGATTTTACCGTTATCATCCATGTAGTTTTTACCGCTTTCCTGACCGAGAGCAATAAAGCCTTCCTGATCAATAGACGGCAACTTCGTGGCAAAAGCCAACGGAGAGTATATCAACGGTCTGTCTAAACGCAATACGGCAGTATTCTTGGCTGTGTTATAGCGTACGGCTTTAGCCTTCAACGTCGTGCCTTTAATCGTTTTAACGGTATAGCCGTTTTCAAACTTATTAACCATATCAGCTGTTGTTAACACGTAAGAATTGGCAACCAACAAACCGTTACCGTTTTTACCGCGCGTATGCGTAATATCTACAACATCACCGCGAATCTTGAGCATGTTTTCCGGACTAAGTTCGGTATAAGGAGCTCTGTCCTCAACACACGGAATAGAAGCCGGTTCTACCTCAACCCAAGGTTCTTTAGCACAGTTACCTTCGGTAACAACATAACCTTGCTCGTCAATGCAGTTTTCATAAACACGGTGTGTTTCGGTAACGCCGCCGGTCTGAACCACCGGTTCCTGAACGGCCGGAACATAAGAAACAACTTCTACCTTCTTTTCTTGTTGCTGACTGCAGTCCTCACGGCAACTTCTGGTGCATTTGCCGGTGCTTTCGTCACAAACTTCGGTGCAAACACGACGACACTTAGAAGGTTGGCAAGTCTTTGTGCATTGAACCTGACAAGTCGGTTGCGGGCAAACCGGTTGACAAACCTGCTGGCAAACCGGAGCCGGTGTTTCTACTCTTGTCTTAGTAATGATTTTCTGTTCAATGATTTTCTTCTTAGTCTTAACGTCAACAAATTCCTCAACTTTCGGTTTTTGCGGAATTTGCACGGCGCAAGGGCAACTTACCATCGGACAAGTGCAAACCGGTTGTGTGCAAACACAAGGCTGTTGCATAGCGCACGGACACATCGGTTGCATCGGTTGCATCATTTGTACCGGTTGCATCATCAACGGACAACTCGGCTGACCGCAAGGTGTATTATATTGTTGCGGCTGACCGCATTTGCCCGGATTAACACGAGCATCATAAGCAACAAGAGCCTCACGACCGAGAGCCATTTGCTCCGGTGACATGTGTTGTTTTAATTGCGCTTCAAATCCCGGTAAGGAACTCAAACGGGAAGTGGCATCAGCAAAAGCCTCTTCAGCCAATCTGACTTCGCCTTCAAACACACCGTCATCTAAATCAGCATAACCGGTAGTAATACCTTTCCAGTAAACTTTGGAACGACCCAAGTCCATCAAACGCCAGGTAACGGTCATTTCCGCGCTACCGTCACGACGGTTGGCAGATTGTGCCTTATCCCAATCATACTCATCACAAACGTTCATAAAGAAGTCATTGATTTCAGCAGTCAATATATATTCCGGCAAAGCCACATCATTATTGGCTAAGCAAACATTCGGAATATCCATAACCTTATAGCATCTGTCTGCGGCTTTTCTAAACACATCATTAAAAGCCATATGCTGCTGAAGGATACGACCTTGGTTTAAGATAGCCTTTTTGGTTGCTCTGCGGCAGCCGGTAATGCGGAAACGATAATTTCCGACTTTCTGCCCTGCGTACGGGCTGTAACCGTTTTCGCCGTTGAGCTTAAAATTAACATCAGTCAACGCAAAGGTTGCCATATCGCAACATCTGCGCTGTGAAGCTTTATATCTCGGCTGAGTATAAACATAGTTTTTAGTTGTAAATTCCGGAGTCGGGCAGTTTGTGCAAGAACGTTTTTTGGTTCCGTCAACGATTCTGACCGGTCTGTCGGATTTTCTCTGAGCTGTACAATTCGGACAACCACCTTCAGAGAAGATAGCTCCGTTTTTATTCTGCTGAGCATTAGCCTGAGATGCCCCCAAAAGCACCCCTAAAGCCAGAACGCTACAGCTGAATAACTTAAAAATATTATTTGCTGACATATTATTTATTCTCCTAATTAGGTTTTCTTAAAAGCCTGTGCCGATAAGACAAAGCTTCTATGAAGTGCATTTTAGACACCTTTTTTTCCTTTTGCAAGTCTGCAATCGTTCTTGCTAACCGCAAAATTCGCATCAGACCTCTTGCCGTCAAACCGCACTTTTCTGCGGATTCTGCGGCAAATTTTCGGAAATTTTCATCCATATCAACAACTTTTTCTAAAATTTCTCCCTTTAAATCCGCATTAACGGACATATTTTTCACCCCTAATTGAGCGAATCTATCCAAAGTAATCTCTCTGACCGCCCGAACTTTTTCAAGCATTGAAGCCGAGTCGCACCCTTTTTTGGCAGAAGTTAAGGCATAAGGATCAGCCGCCCCCACTTCAATATGCATATCAAACCTGTCCAAAAACGGACCGGAAAGCTTGGAAAGATAAGCCGCCGCGCAATCCGGCGCCCGCGAGCACCATCTTTCTTTTGTTCCGAGGTGCCCGCAGCGGCAAGGGTTCATAGCCGCCACGAGCTGAAATTTTGCCGGATATTCGGTATGCGCCATCACCCGTGCAATAACCGCTGTTTTACTCTCCAACGGTTGCCGCAGCGCATCAAGCGTTGCTCTGGAAAACTCCGGCAATTCATCTAAAAATAACACGCCGTTATGCGCCAAAGAGATTTCCCCCGGCACACCCAACCTGCCGCCACCGACCAGAGCCGGTGTAGAAGCGCTGTGGTGCGGCGCCCGAAACGGTCTGAGCAAAGAGATATGGTCGTTTAAAAGCCCAGCGACCGAATGAATAACCGCCGTTTCTAAAGCCTCACGCACACTCATCTGCGGCAAGATGGTCGGCAGCCTTTCCGCCAACATGGTTTTACCGCTGCCGGGCGGTCCCACCATTAAGATATTATGCCCGCCAGCCGCCGCCACCAACATCGCCCGTTTTGCGCTTTCCTGTCCTTTAACGTCAGCCATATCAAGTCCGTAATGCTGGTTCTCGTCCAACGGAGTAGCAAAAGTCCGTTCAATGCCGCCCTGCCCTTTGCAATAATTGACGAGCTGTAAAATATGTTTGACCGCCAAAATGCCGTCATTACCGCTCCAGGAAGCCTCAACACGATTATCAAACGGACAGACAATACCCAACTTAAAATCCGTTGCTGTCATCGCCGCCGGTAATACTCCGTTGACTTTGGTAACCGAACCGTCAAGCCCTAAAGCCCCCATAAAAATAAAGTTCAACAACTCCTCGGGGTTGATATAATTCATCATTCCGAGCAAAGCCAGCGCTATCGGCAAGTCATAATGGACGCCTTCTTTCGTCAAATCCGCCGGCGAAAGGTTAACAATAATATGGTCGTCGGGAAAATCCACCCCAAGCGCGGTAAAAACCGCCCGCACCCGCTCGCGACTTTCATTAACGGCTTTATCGGGAAGTCCGACAATCACAAACCCCGGAAGCCCGGCACTATGCGAAGCCTGTACCTCCACCAGCTCAGCCTTAATCCCGTTAAAAGCCACTGTTTTCACGCAACAAACCATATTTAGTTCCTCTTTTGTTCTTATTCGTTAGACAAGAATTAGAACAAAACAAAAACATTGTCAAGTATATTTTTACACTTTTTTAAAATATTTTGTACAAAAGTGATTTTTTTGTCATTTTTTACTTGACAACACTTTAAAATCTGCTATTGTCAGTTTCGTACTCATATAGAAATGTCAAGCCACTATTATGAACAGAAAAAAAGAATAGGTGGGAAAGTTATTTAACCGGTTAAATTCAAAGATCGTCTATAAACCCGTTATGAACTGCCCCGCATGGTACATCGCGTACAAGCTCCGATTTTGGCGAGCTGATGTATAAGCCCCTATTCTCTTGTCGGAAATGCCGTTTCCGATAAGTTGAACAAGCCATGCAACCAACGGTCGAAGGTAGAATGATTCCTAACTGCCGCGTTGGAAAAGTTAAAGGAGAGATTCATCCCCGCTGAGGCCCGACGACCACGGCACAAAGGTCACTTGCCCAGTGAGGAATTGCAAACTCCTTATTCCTTGGAATCTAAATGGTGCACCCGTTAAGAACAACGTGTTCAACGAGTAGCAAGACGAATTCGGAACGTCACCTGTGAAACAGCAGGTTCTAAAAGTAAACCGCACCCCTAAAAAGGGTGCCGTTTTTTTATCTAAAACGCCTTTACACAATTTCTAAAACATGCTACAATATCTCATAACGTAAAGAGGAGAAACACCATGGAAGACAATACCATTTTTAACGCTGAAGCCTTTATCAGTTCGTCGCAAAAAAATTCCATAGAACTGTTTGAAGATACAGCCTCTAAAATGAAGGCGGCATCTGAACATTTGGTCAAAGACTTTTTTAAATTTCGGTCTTCCAAATTTGCCGAAGAACTAGAGCAAACCGATAAAAGCAAATACGTCGCCTATAATTACTCGTTTTTTACGAACATCACCACGGCCTTAAAAGCCGAAATGATGGACGACGATATTTACGGCAAAGGCTTATGTGCTGTGGCCTCTATTATGAGCCATTTTCCGGAATATAAAGATGTGACCGTTCCAGCAGTTGCGCCTTTCATAAAGAGAGCTTATAGAAAACTGGAAACAACTGATAGCAAAGGTCAAGAATTTATTGCTGTCGGCATAATGAAGTTAGCCTCTAGCATTGCCGAAGCGGAACCATCTATGACCAAAGAGGCTCTAAAAGTATTTAAGGACCCCAAAATAATAGAAGGTTTAGGCATTGATTCCAAGCCGCATGATAAAGATTTCTCATGGCATTTCAGTGAAGCCTGCCTATTTTTAGCAGAAATGTTACGTAAAGACAATTCGTTATTAAAAGAAATAAAAGAAGTTTCTAAGCCTTTCATGGTACCGAAAGAACAAGTTTCGAGTAAATCCGGCTATGAAATAACCGGCTTTGCCTATTTAAGAGATAAAATAACGGAAGTAGAAAAGAAGAACGCTATAATACTTTCTGCCAATGCGCATAAAAAATAAGCAAAAAATCCAAATAAGGCGAAAAAAACAAATTTTCGTATATATTTCTAAAAAGTCTGGGCTGGAAGCGACGCCGCGAGTGAAGTGTAATGTCATAAAATTTGAGATGGCAAGTGTAAATGTCCGGTTGCTAAAATCCTAGTGTACACAAAAGGTACATGGATTTTAGCCAATCCGGCTTCCATTTACGAATTAGTTCACAAAATTTTCGTATATATTTCTAAAAAGTCTGGGCTGGAAGCAACGCCGCGAGTGAAGTGTAATGTCATAAAATTTGAGATGGCAAGTGTAAATGTCCTGCCCTAAAGCGAAGTAATGGCATAAAATTTTGAGTTAATAGAGATGGGTACGAGGGATAGCGTAATACGGTAAATTTTGCGAAATAAACGCAGATATCCTGCCCTAAAGCGGAGCGTACATATTGGTACGTGAGCATTTAGGGACAGGCTTCCATCTGCGAATTAGTTCACAAAATTTACCAGTATTACCAGCGAGGAACGACTTCGCCTCCCCCACGCCACCTCCTCGTGGGGTATGTACCGTCACGCAAGAAATCGTAGCGAGCCGGAAGTTGCGGCAAATCAGTAATCAAGACATAACCGGCACCCTGAAAATCCTGAGCGCAATCTTGAGCGGACTGGCTTGGTCTGTCAAAACAGATAATTTTCGTACGGGTATAGGGGTGAATAAGCACAACCCCGTCTTCAATAGCGGCCTCTGGGACATCAGCGTAGTAAGTCGGCATCGGCTGAGCGCAAGGTTGCGGCGGCAAGCGGCTGTCATTACAACGTTGGTGCGGCGGGCAATAAGGAACACCGTTAACAGCGACGGTTTTTTGCGAGCGCGGCAAACAGACAGCACCGTCTTTCTGGCGACAAGGAACATTAGCATCATGAGGAAGAGCATCACAATCAGAAAGGTCCTGCGTAACAATATCCTCGCCGTAGACATTCTCAATTTGGGCATTCTCATCACCAACATCTTCATTTGTCTCCAATGAACAAGCAGAAAGGAATGCTCCGAAAGCAAAAAGAATAAATAATGCGATATAATTCCTCATAGAGATGAACCTGCTAAATATTACACTTTAAGGACAAGATACAGGGGTTATACGTAAAATGCATTAAAAAAGAAAGAATATAAACAATTTTTTGCAGCATCAGGCAAATGGTATGACCAACACAAAACGTCATAGCGAGAAGCAGTGGCAATGGCAGTGCCACCGTCATGCCCTGAGCCGTGAAACGGCGAGGTCAGGCATCTTCAATATTGTCATTTGCAGTATTTTACTCCCCCAACCCCTCTACCAGTAGAGAGAAGAACAATAAGGAAGATACCTAATCAGCCGGACCTTGCCGGCTGAGGTATGACGTTTATTATAGGCACTGCCACCGTCATGCCCTGAGTGCAAGGCGCACAGCCAACGGTTTGGGCTTTCCCTTGGGGTTCAGGTATACTCTCCAACCGAGAAACTTTTAAACCGTCATGCCCTGAACGAGCCCCACATTTAAAACAGGAAAAGCGTTTGAACAAAACGCTTTTCGCCAAGGGCTCGGATAGTGCGTATGCTAAGAGTGGCGCCACGAGTGCGGTGTACATAGGTAGTACATAAGCAAGTGCCGACGCTCTTATGATACGTGCTAGACAAGCCCCCCAAAAAAAAGAAAAAGCGTTTCTAAATTGAAACGCTTTTATAACAGCCTTGACGAACGCTTTTATTTACGTTTAATAACCGGCACAACTTCCGGAGCTCTCGTCTCCTGCATAATCTGCTCGGTAACCGGTCTTGGCTTATATACTTCTACAACCGGAGCCGGTGCAGGTGCTGGTGTTTCCACAACCTGTACTTTAGGCGTATATGTATAAGTCGGCGTTGCATAGCAAGTCGGGCAAGCCGGCACATAAGTATATGTGTACGTATAAGCACAAGTTACACAAGTCGGAGCGGCGCAAGTATAGCACGGACAAGCCGGTGCCGGTTTAACAACCTCATACACCTCTTTAACCACTTCCGGTTCTTTACAGTCATCACACGGTTGGCAATCATCACACGGAACCGGTTGCAAATAAACTTCACGTGTACAGCCGGTGGCAAGCAAAGCCAACATCAGGATAAAGCTAGATTTTTTCAGCATATTATGCTCCTTAACAAATTCATCTCTCTGCCATATAACATACACTTATTTTGACAAAAGTCAACATTTTTTGTTGACTAGCGTAAAAAAATGTCTATATTTGAGTGTAGAATAGTATAAATATGTTAAAATTCTCTAAATAATTATAAAAATATGAAAAAATCATTCATTGAACTCGTTGAGCGCGATAGTGTTAGCGAGTTACAGGCTTACTTTGCGGACATGCCTGCCGGAAAACCGCTTGATTCTCGTGATGAGATATTGTTGCTGGAACACTTTTTGCCCGAAGCGGTCAAGAGCTACATTGCTCGCTTTCGTTTTTCGGAAAAGGCGGAAAAGCTGTTTATTGACAAAGCCAACTCGGAACTCAGGCGCCAGTACATCAGCGCACATGGTCTAAGGGAAAGCACGGAACATTTTATCATAGATAAAGACTTAACGGCTGCCGCTCTGGACTACGTGTACACAAGGGGTTTTGAAGACATCAATTACCTTTTGAAGTACGCCAGTGCCGACATAATCCGTGCTCATCTGCGTGAGAACAAAATTGACAAAGACAGCCAGCTGGTAACTTTGCTTTACCATGAGAACAAAGGCCTGTTCCCGTCATATCTGCGCAAAGGACACTACATCAGCGACAAAGTGAAAACCGTTATCGTTGAAGAGCGTCACTATGAGGCCTTCAGAGCCTTGACAATTTACAACTACGGTCAATTTGTCAAGAAGTGCCGCAAGGGTTTCAAAAGCTATGCCGACTTAAAAGAAAACAACAGCAAGGAGCTGTTTCTCTCGGATGCCATTCAGCTGTTGGTGATGAACTCGGAAGACAAGCGCCTGATAGAGCAGATGGTTTTGACCACCCCGCTCTGCCCTGAAGTCCAGAAGCTGATGTTTGAGCGTGGCTACGGTGCCGGTTGGTTTAAGAACCATGTGGAACATCTCTACGGTATCGGCGGCTATCGCTTTGAGCCGGAGTACGAGAAGAAGTTGTTTAAGCTCTTAGCCAATAAGGACTTAGATGACTGCTTAACCAAGTTCCGCCAGCGAGATGATGTCAGCTTCGTGCAGATGGCATCAGCTACCGCCGTTAACAAGTACATCAAGGACTATTGGCTGACAGACGATGCCCAAGTTGCCCTGATTGCAAGAGGTAATGCCGAGTTGATTGAGAAACTGATTTCTCGTTACACGGCAGAACACGGCTTATGTTGGCAGGCTGAGGTTAAACTGGTGGAGATAGGATCACCGGAAACAATTATGAAGTACACTGCGTTCCACTCCATGTGTAGCGAAGCACTGGCTCTCTTAGAGAAGAAGAGCCCAGAAACATTGGCAGACTACTACACCAAGCACGCTTATTAGCACAAAAAAAAATCAGTCGGACTATTCCGGCTGATTTTTTTTGATAAGAGGAGAATACCACATTTTTGCCCCCTCGTCAATATTTTTTTAGACAAAATTTTTCTTAATTAAAAATTAAGCTTTTCCGCTTTAAAATGATGGGTAAATTTTACCATAGGGAGAATAGGAATGTCTGATTCAAATAAAGAGGCTTCAACCCCGTCATCATCTGTTGCCAGACGCGCCGTCAATAAAGTTAAGGCCGCACCACAGAAGATTGTTGAACATGCCTTAAACACCGCCATAGATACGGTAGAAAAAGCCGTTGAGACGGACGTTAAGCGCACTGCCAAACGCGCCGAAAAGACCGCTAAAAAATTAGCCCAAGTGGAGCAGATTGCTAAGGCGGCAGAAAGCGAAGCCAAACGCGCCAGCAAGATGTCCGGCTCGTTGGATAAGGGCAGTGATTCCGAAAAAGGTGTTAAAGTATCCGGTGCCAAGTTAAAAGGCGTCATCACGGAAAAGCTTAAAGATATTATCACCCCGCAAAAGGAAGTCAGTTTTTATTATGACTACCGTCAGTTAGTGGTATTAACCGCCCTATATTTTCTGATCGCCGCATTTTTCATGTTGGTATGGCACTGTTTGATGACCGTCAGCATGTACAATAATCCGTTGCTGTGCGTTTTAACCACCGGCACCATTGCCATCACCGTTTTGGCATTGATATCGGTTGTGTTCGTATTGATATTCCCGCAAAAGCTGGCATTTATCAACAAAGACGGCATTAAGATAGACCATAACGAGATGTTGCGTTGGCAAGATGTTGAGGTTGCGGAAGAAAAATACACATCGTTTGTGATGCGCCGTCCGTTGATAGCGCTTCATTTGAAAGACGGTGCTATTAAGAATTACCGTCTGACATTCATGCAAAGATTATGCAAAAATAATGTTTTCACTCCGTTTTCTATTCCGATGTATGCCATGCGTCCGGAAGATGCGGCTGAGATAAGAGCGATTATCAAAAAGCATTGTAAATACCAAGATAACCGCAATTAAAAAAGCTTTATAAGAAAAAGAAAGGATGCCCCCGCATCCTTTTTTTATGCTTCGTGTCGGATGTGCGCCTCGCACTGGCACCGCCACCGCTGCCCGCTTTTTTTTATTGACAGTTTAGACAAAATAAAATATTCTACCCTTATTCCAATAAAAATCTGTAAATTATTAAAATAAAAAGCTTATGAAAAAAATGATGTTAGCTGCATACGTTGCGGCTTGTGTGATGTCTGTCACACCGATTTCGGTTTCTGCCCAAGTAACCGAACATAATGGCTTCATTGAAATTGATTCTCTTGAAGAAGATGATTTCATTGAAGTAGACTCTATCGTTACCAAAGACGGTAATGTACTCTTAAACACGGTTACCATCGGCGAAAAGAAAGCCGAACAGTTGACAGAAGTTGAACTTGACCGCATCAAATTCTATACCCGCAAAGGCTACGAGATTGTCGAGCAAGATGACGAAGCTGTTATCTTAAAAAAGGACAAGCACTACACCTGTATCAATCCTCTTTTTAGTAACGAATTAGTCATCAAAGAAGCGGAAAGAATTGAGTTTGTTGACATCAGCGGTTGCGGTGCGACGTATGGCGTATTGGCGGAAAACAACGGTAAAACTGCGGTTTACACCCAAAGAGGCAACCAGCTGATACCTGAAACCGAAGGCAAGTTGGTGGATATCATTGTCAATCCCTTTAAGAACAATGAACACACGACCTGTGCCTATGCTATTTTTAAGAACGACGGAGACTACTATGCCGTTTTGAGCAACGGTAGCGAATTCAAGCTCAATTTTGATGCCTGTCAGTTCGGTGTCATGAGCATTTTCGGCATTAGGGGAAACGGTTTATACTGTTTCACACCGGAAAGCATGGATACCCCTGCGTATTTGTGTAGCATTGATGATGACATCAAGTATGAAGAAGGTGAAGCCTTAACTGAAATCGGTCTGGGGCGGTATGATTACATGGGAATAAAGAAGTATTCCAACATCTCGCCGGCAATACTGGTTCAAAAAGGCAATGAATACTTTGTTTATCCCGGTGCCAAGAAGGTCAGTATCAAAAAAGAGAGTGACCTTGAGAACATCAAGCTGTCGTCCTCATTAAAAGCCACGTTCAGCGGTTTTCCGAGTTCAAGCAAGACACTTGTAAAGAGCATTCTGGAAAACAATGAATAACAATCAAAAGGCTCCCTAAACGGGAGCTTTTTTTTGGGCATTCATCAAAGGCGGAAAGTGGGGTTGAAAAAATGCGGTGCTATCGTTGAATGTCCTGCCCTAAAGCGGAGCGTACTTAAGAGGTACGTGAGCATTTAGGGCATTCATTAAAGGCGGAAAATTTTGATTAGACACCAAAATTTTATTAACAGAGATTTTTTTGCGAAATAAACGTAGGAAATCTCCCCTTAAAGGCGGAAAATTTTGAATGGATAGAGATGGGTACGAAGGAAACCAAAATTTTAGTGTACATAGAGGTACATGAATTTTGGTTTACCCGAAGTAACCGCTCTAGACACCAAAATTTTACCCTTTAATATTCGGAACCGAGATCAAACTTCCTATCCACCGCACTCCCCTCTGCATCCAGCATAGAGCGTCCGTCGTTACCGACCACCCGTTGGCGGTCACCAAACTTAAAGTCCGGCTTCAGAGCTTCTAGGATAACGACACGATCGGAAAGTCCGGCCGGACGTCCGGTATTTGGATTAACCCGCACAAAGTTAATCCCCTCCGGCACACGAAATTCAAGATTAGGCTTGTCTTTAAGCGCTTCCTTCATAAAGTCATAGAAGATAGGAAGAGCGGCCGCAGCACCGGTTTCAATACGCCCGAGAGTCCGCGGTTCATCAAACCCGACATAGATACCGACCACCATATCCGGCGAGAAGCCGATAAACCAAGCATCTTTATTTTCGTTAGTGGTACCGGTTTTGCCGGCAAGATTTTTACGCAACGATGCCAACCGCGCACCGGTACCGCGAATAGCCACACCCTGCAGGATAGAAACCATCTGGTAAGCGGTTTGCTCGTCTAAAACGCGAATACGGTCATCAGTCACCAGCGGCACCTCGGCTTTTTTATCAAAATGCGCCACCGAACACCCCATACAATGAATACTGTTATTTTTATACAAGCTCTTACCATAGCGGTCTTGGATTTGTTCAATAAGGTACGGCGAAACCCTAAAGCCGCCGTTAACAAAAGCGGAATATGCGGTAACCATATCAATCAAGCGGGTATCAGCCGCACCCAAAGACATGGAGAGAAGCCGCGGTAAATTATCCATAACCCCGAGACGGGAAGCCATTTCTGAAACTTTATCCATACCGATATCCTGAGCCAAGCGCACCGTCATTAAGTTTTTGGATTTTTCAATACCCTGCCGCAAGGTCGTCAAGCCGGAGAAACCTTTAGAATAGTTAGAAGGCTTCCACAGCGGCAACCCCGGTCCTTGGTCAAGCACAAACGGCGCGTCTAAGATAAGGTCTGTCGGCGAATAACCGAGTTCCAAAGCGGTGACATAAACGATAGGCTTAAAGGTAGAACCGGTCTGGCGATAAGCCTGAGTCGCACGATTAAATTGCGATTTATCAAAAGAAAAACCGCCGACCATGGCCAAAATTTTACCGTTATGCGGGCTCATAACGACCATTCCGCCTTCAACATCAGGCACTTGGCGCAGTTCAAACTCGCCATCTTTAACTTCTTCGGCATAGATAACATCACCGCGGTTTAAGACATCAGTCACCTTCTTCGGTGGAATACTGACACGTTGGTCAGGCAGGTTTTTGCGTGCCCATTGTAAACTCTTAAAGCTGATGGTTCCTTCCCTGCCCTCAACAGTTTGGATATGAGCCCCTTTGTTATCTGTACTCAAAACAACACTTTTCTTCCAAGATTTATCAGCACCTTTAGGCAACTCAACCGCTTTTAACTCACTAAGGTAATCCCCCTCTAAATTGACCTTCAAACCGGTCTGGCGATAGCCGTGACGGCGGTCATAGTTAATCAACCCTTGGCGAAAGACTTTTGTTGCCAATTTTTGCAATTCCGGATTAACGGTGGTACGCACCATCAAACCGCCTTCAAAGACCGCATCTTCGCCTAAGCTCTTGGCGAGCAGACGGCGCACTTCGTCGCTGAAATATTCGCCGTCCTCAAGATAGCCGTAATGACGGTCAACCACCACAAGCGGCTTAGCCTTGGCCGCTTCGGCTTCTTCTTCGGTGATGTAGTCATCTTCGGCCATGCGGTCTATAACCCAGTTGCGGCGAGATATGGCGGCATCATAATGTTTTTTGGGGTGATAGTTATTCGGTCCCTTCGGCAAAGCGGCAAGATAGGCAGCTTCTTCAATGGTTAGTTCGGAAAGTGCCTTGTTAAAATAGTTCAAAGCAGCAGCCGCCACACCGTAAGCACGATTGCCGAGGTAAATTTCGTTTAAGTAAAGTTCAAGCACGTGTTCTTTAGAGAAAGCCCGACTGATACGATAAGCCAGCACAGCTTCTTTAACCTTACGGGTAAGCGAGCGTTCGGAAGAAAGGAGGAAGTTTTTAGCCACTTGTTGGGTAATGGTGGAAGCGCCGACCATACGTTTTTTCTGCATATAGTTTTTAACATTGGTAAACACAGCGCGGACGATACCGATAAAGTCAATACCGGGGTGGCTGTAAAAATGTTTATCTTCGGCGGCAATAAAAGCGTTTTTAACGAGTTCGGGGATTTTATCTTCGGGGACAAAGATACGTTTTTCCACGGCATATTCCATCAACACCTGACCGTCACCGGCATAAAGTCTGGTGGTCACCGGCGGTTCGTACGTTGCCAATTTTTTATAGTCCGGAATATCAAAACCGGTCTGGCGTATCCACAAGAACACGCCGAGCATGGCAATAACCACAAACAACAAACCGACACTAACCAGATTTAAGAATAATTTATACATTAAAAGAAAGCCCCAAAGAAAAACATCTCATAAACTTGTTACAATATAAACGACGTAGCGACATACGCAACAACAAATAAGCATTATCCCCCCCTTTTTTAAAGCACAAAAAAAGACCCCCGAACCTCACGGTCAGGGAGTCTGAAAAACCATTTTCATAAAAGAGGATCTACGATCAATGTTTTCTAAGCGGTTCAAAATGCGGTGATTGCTTTGGCATCTGCACCGTGGCGGAAACGTCGTTATGCGGACGATTGACCATCGGTGATGCCGGAGCAAAACGCGGAAGCGGCTGAGTATCCGGCTTTAAGCGAGCCCCTGCTCTGTCATTCTTATCAACATTATAACCGAGCAACAGCGACGGCAAAGCCACGGCAAGCACCTCATCAGGATCGGTGGTTGTAAAACTTCTTGCAACATCATCAACGCAATGCCAACCGCGATAGACTTCTTTATCACAAACAGACTGAAACCAAAAAGGTGTGTCTTTCGGGATAATCGGTCGTCCGAGGTCTGAAAGAAGTTTGTTAACATCATCAATCCGCTTAACAAAATACCACAGCGGAAAGATGGTAAGCGGCTGACAAGGCTTATTGTCAATTTTTACCTGTGACACAAATTCCTGTGCCTCAGAAAAGCTTTTTTTCTCCAAAGAGAAATTAAGAGAAACCCAGTGCACGGAGCCCTGAGGACACGACAAGAGGAAGGCATCCGGCGCCATTTCCCCACGAATAACATTAGCTGTCACACCATCCGGATAGTGCAACCTAAACGCTGATTTTTTCATGTTTTTTTGATTTAAAAATTTAATACTTATAGGAATAGTAATACGCAATTTCCGGCAACATAACACATCCAAAAAATTTTTGCAAGTACGAATTGGAAAAAAATAATCCTCTTACCAGTCATTGCGAACGGTTATCCCCGTACAGGCAGTACCAGCGCAAACCCATTTAAACCGTCATGCCCTGAGCCGTGCAACGGCGAGGTCAGGCAGTGCGAGGCGCACCTCCAATAATATTGTCATTTGCAGTATTTACCTCTCCGGCTCTCCGCTTGCGGAGAGTGAACAATAAGGAAGATACCTTATCATTCGGACTTACGCCGAATGAGGTATGACGATTATAATATTACCATCCGAGGCGCACGAGCACATTTAAAACCAAAAAAGCACTCTCATCAGAGAGTGCTTTTACTTAGGGTAATTTTCCTGTTTGGAAAATAAAAACGATAAAATTTTGCGAAGAAACTGCGGGAGCCCCCGTACGGGAAGTACCCTCCGAGGCGCACGAGCACATTTAAAACCAAAAAAAGCACTCTCATCAGAGAGTGCTTTTACATAGGGTGGGATAAAATGCTGTGCTATCGCTGAATGTCCTGCCCTAAAACGGAGCACACAAGCACATTTAAAACCAAAAGACCACCTATTGCTAGGTGGTCTTTACATAGGGTAATTTTCCTGTTTGGAAAATAAAAACGATAAAATTTTGCGAAGAAACTGTGGGAGCCCTCCGAGGCGCACGAGCACATTTAAAACCAAAAGACCACCTATTACTAGGTGGTCTTTGCATAGGGTTTGGGTGGTGCGTATGCTAAGAGTGACGCCGCGAGCGTAGTGTACAAAAACTGGTACATGAGCGAGCGCCGACGCTCTTATGATACGTGCCAGACGAACCCTAAAGAGAAGCTACGTCAACGCGTACCCCAACTCCCATCGTCGAACTCAATGAAATTTTCTTCATATAAGTTCCCTTCAAGGATTGCGGTTTAGCCTTCATAATTGTTTCAATGAAGGTTTTAGCGTTGTCATAGATTTTATCTTCATCAAAAGATGCCTTAGCGATACCGGCATGAACAATACCGTTCTTTTCAACACGGAATTGAACTTCACCGGCCTTAGCCTTTTTAACAGCTTCAGCAACATTAGCGGTAACGGTTCCGAGTTTCGGGTTTGGCATCAAGCCTTTCGGACCCAAAACGCGAGCAACACGACCAGCCAAACCCATCATATCCGGGGTTGCGATACAGCGGTCAAACTCAATTTTACCGGCCAAGATAGAATCAACCAAGTTTTCGGCACCAACGATATCAGCACCGGCAGCCTTAGCCTCATCAGCCTTTTCGCCCTGAGCCATAACGGCAACGCGAACGGTTTTACCGTTACCGTGCGGCAAACCGCAAACACCACGAACCATTTGGTCAGCATACTTCGGGTCAACACCCAAGTTAATAGCGACATCAATTGTTTCATCAAATTTAGCACCGGCATTAGCCTTAACCAATGCAACGGCTTCTTTTAAGGAGTAGCTTTTATTTTTATCTACATTCTTATAAGCATTAACTAATCTTTTTCCGCTCATTGTCTTACTCCGTAACTTCAATACCCATAGAAACAGCTTGACCTTTAACCATGTTCATAGCTGATTCGACAGTTGCACAGTTCAAGTCCGGCAACTTAGTCTGAGCGATTTCTTTAACTTGAGCCATTGTAATTTTACCGGCGATTTCCTTACCCGGAGTCTTAGCGGCAGACTTAACGCCTGCAGCCTTTTTGATGTAGTAGGCAACCGGAGGAAGTTTGGTAACAAAGGTAAAGCTCTTATCTTCAAAAGCGGTAATAATAACCGGAACAGGGATACCCGGTTCCATAGACTGTGTAGCCGCATTAAAAGCCTTACAAAATTCCATAATATTCAAGCCTTTTTGACCCAAAGCAGGACCAACCGGCGGAGACGGGTTTGCCTTACCAGCCGGAATTTGAAGCTTGATTAAACCTAAAATTTTCTTTTTAGTTTTAGCCATTTTTGAACCTCAATTTCTAAAATTTATTGTTAAACCTGAAGTTCCGTGGTCAGAACATGGCTGTTCCCCCACGGGATTACGCGCCTTACATAAAGCAAAAAACCGCGGTTATTCAACAACATAAACACAAGTTGCGATTCTTTACCTCATATAAAGCTTTGCTTTCATAACACAAAAAAATAAAAAGTAAAGCATTTTCTTTAAAGAAACCGCCACCAACAAACAAATCAGCCATGGGTGGTGCTACCGGCACCACAAAACAAATAAGCCATGGGTGGGATAAATTGCGGTGCTATTGTCGTGAGTCCACCGAGGCGCACGAGCGTACAATTAGAAGGCAACAAGTTGCCCGTGACGCGCCGAAGAGTGGCTTCCTCACGGCAATTTGACCGTGATTTAGCACGCCCCCAAAGGAAAACCGGTACATGAGCGAGCGCCGACGCTCTTATGATGCGTGCCAGACGAGCCCCCAAAGGCTTAGGAAAGTAATTTCTCGTTCCCCGTACCAAAATCCACCATCCTCTTTACCCCCTCGGCAATCAAACCGTCCAACTGCTTGCCAAACTTCTTGGAACGCTTGAGCATAGTGACAATCTTCCCCTCAGCCATCAGCTCGCGCGCTTTTAAGGCAACGGATGCAAAATCATCTTCATCATTATAGGCCAGCACCACCTTCTCTTTTGACGGCGGTACAAACCCCTCCTCCATCAAGATAGCGGAAATACGTTCAAAACCGATAGAGAAACCGACTGCCGGCACCGATTCGCCCAAGAATTTGCCGACCATCTCATCATAACGACCGCCACCGGCAACCGAAGAACCGAATTTCGGACTGACGATTTCAAACACCATGCCGGTATAGTAGCCCATACCGCGCACCAAAGATTTATCATAAACCGCCGTAAATTTACCGTTGGCAATACGGTTGGCAAAGTCCAAAACTTTTTTTAAGTTCGCAATAACTTCCGGATTAGTACAATACTTTTCCGCCGTCTGCAAAGCATCATCATTAGCCTCGCCCAAGATTGCCATAAATTTTTCAACCAAATCTAAAGCATATTCTTTTTCCATAAGTTCGGCCTTAACCCCATCAAGCCCGATTTTATCAAGCTTATCAAAGATAATGCAGACCGAGGCCACATCTTCGGCGCTAAAACCTGCGGCCAAAATCATATCGGTTAGGATACGTCTGTCGTTAATGCGTACCGTAAAGTCTGAAAAACCGATATTATCAAGGGCTGAGGTGGTCGCCGCAATAAGTTCCATTTCGGCATTAACCGAGGCATCACCGATAATATCAATATCGCATTGGAAAAACTCGCGCAACCGCCCCTTTTGCGGACGTTCGGCACGAAATACCTGGTCAATCTGAATAGCCTTAAACGGTTGAGAAAGAAATTGTCTGTTATTGGCAAAATAGCGAGATAACGGCATTGTCAAATCATAACGAAGCCCGCTGTCAACCAAGTCATCTTCGGTAAGATTTTCTTTATCAAGTTCAAGCTTTTGTCCGCGTTTTAAGAGCTTAAAAATCATAGACAGATTTTCCCCGCCGTCACTTTTATTCAAGCGATCAATATCTTCCATAATCGGGGTATTGATTTTATGGAAACCGAAAGATTTATAGGTCTCTTCAATTTTAGAACGAAGATAATCTCTGATTTCCACTTCTTTAGGTAAATAATCTTTCGTACCGCGTACCGGCTGAGCATTTAATTTCATGACAAATCCTTTCTTGCATAAACTTTAGGTATCATAAAAAGCTTGGCAAAAAAGTCAACAAAAACATACGTTGTCCCGCAATTAAGACTTTAAAAATATAATTTCCATGTTATAATGCCCCCTAAATGGGTGATGACGTATCATGAGGAGATGACAATGAGCACCAAACTAAACAAGCTTGAAGCGCTGCAAAACCAGACCTTACTGGAAAACAAAATCAAGATGATTCCAACCACTTTAAGAACCATTACTTCCTGTTTAGACGGCAAGGAAGAAGTATTGATACGTCGTGAATTAGTGGTAGACGGCAGCGTTTTCATCGGGCTTGAATATGACAATGTCGGCACGGTTATCGGCTACATTTTACCCAACAAAATTGTCTGCGATTTTAACAACACAATCCTCGGCAAGTTGGATAAAAACGACGAAGTCATCAATCAGGAAGGTCTTGTTATCGGATATGCCAAAACCTATGCCAACCTCGCTTATGGCTCTAAAGAGAGCATCGCCGGTTATGTTGATGAGCAAAACCACGTTTTTGATAAGACCGGCAAAATGACCACCTATACCACCGCCGACGGCAACATAATCAACAACGCCGGCAAAGTTGTCGGAACAGTCGGTGACAAATACCGCTTAGCATATAGCAAAGAAGGCAATGTCGGTCGCGTTTATACGACAGATAAAAACGGCAAACAGATTACCTTAAACTTAGAAGAAAACAACAAACAACAGAAAGTTGCAGAGGATATTCTGGCCAAACGTTTAGATGACATCTCCAAAAACATTGCCAAGAGCAAAGAAAACGCTCCGGCACCGGAACAAGCCATAGCCAAGGAGAGCATGCAAGAGCCGGATTATTCCAAGTTAAAAGTCAAAAAGACCAAAGTTTCTCCGGAGATAACCAGCATTGTCAACAACCGCGGTCGCCGAACAGATGCGGGCAAATAAAAAAGCGCCATAAACAAAAAAAAGCCGAACCCTTGAGGGCTCGGCTTTTTTTAACCTTCAACGTACTTACCGGAAAGGACTTTACCAAACTGGTTAAAGATAAAGAGCGTGTCACCGCGCTCAAAGAGAGCAAAGTTGTCGCAACTGCTCAGCCGTTTAAAGTTCTTACCCAAGTACTCACCCGCACTGTCATAGAGGGCGCCGGTAACATCTTCACCGGTAATCAGATAGTAGTTATCCATCCTCTCAAAAGAGTAAACGGAACGATTATCCAAAATACCCTTTGGTGAATAGATACCGTCAATCAGGTGGCACTCGCTGTAGTTAATGACATAACCGTCCGGCATGATTTGAGATTCGTTTGCAACTTCAATGGTGATAGGTGTTCCGTCAGGCGCATAGAGGCGCTTGAAACCGTCATTAGTCGTTAGGATAAACGAACCGTTAGCAAACATCTGACATCCGGTAATCGGCTTATTTGTCAGCCTATGGCCGGCAAAATCGCACAAAAACCATTTACCGGTACAAGGATCATCAGCAAGATAACAGCCGTCTCCCAAAAAGCAAATAATGCCCTTGACGGTGTGTAACCGCTGACCTTTCAGATTGAGAAACTCAAATTTTTTCTCAGAACCAAGTGTCCCATCAGCAATGATAATTCCGCAATTTGTCACTCTGACCATACTATAGTCGGTGACAATCGGCTTAAATTCATCATTAACGAGCATTCTGTGTCTGTTAACTTTGACATCAGCCCAACCATTCGGAAATTTCTCCTCGGTAAAATAACCACTGGCAAAATCACTGACGTAGTCACCAAACGCCTGACGGTAAGCCTTCTTCAAGAGTCCAGATCTTTCCTCCGGCGACATCGGATACATAACTTCACCTTGTGCATCGTAAAAACGCACCGCCGACGCAAGTTCCTCTCCATCATAAGTAACGGCAATAGAGCCATCACTTTCCCCCGAAATTGCTCTGATGAGCAGACCTTCAGGGGTCTTAATCGGTTTTTTTAATTCAAAATTCATATTAAAAAAAATTTAGATAATAATAAAAAATTAGAGCTAATATACACTTTAGCAAGGCTTCTGTCAAGCAGTTATTGATAAAAACTTTTAACCGACCGTGATTGCCTGTTGTGTCAACACTTCATAACGCGCGTTTTCATCGGTTGCACCGGTAGCATAGCCGGTCACGCATTTTTCGGGATTATAGAAGTTGATATTATCGGGAACGATTCGCGTTTCCTCTGCGCCCAAGTGGTAGATGTTAAGGTAATTATAAGCGCTTAAGACGGCGATATCATGTCCGGAGGGCAAGAGCGCAGCGCGTAGAGGTTTTGAGGCATTTGGTGTTAAAGGCAGTATATCCGTAAAGACCGTTATTTCACTTAAAGTTTTAGATGTTGTATCAAAACGATAGAGATAGATTTTTTCTGTGGTAGAAACGGTAAGGATATCGTTTCTATGGTCATATTGTGCGTAACACGGCGTTGTCAAAAAGCGTTGCAAACATGGTAATTCAACCAATTCCAAAGCATAATTGCTCTTAATCCTAAAACAAAACAAGTGTGCTGTGGCTTTGGAATTATTATTAGCATAGTAGTTATATTGCAGATTATCGGTTACAAACAACAAATCGCCGACATCGGCACCGGTTGCAAACAGCGGGTAATAACCGTTAATAGAAGTTTTATTCAGATACGTAAAGTTTGAATTCACATCATAGATATAAGCGTAATTGGTACTACTGGTTAAGATAGCTTTTGTATTTTTGATAAAGCCGAAATAGAAGTAACCGTATGAATTTTCTATTGTCAACATCTGCTCACCGAAATTATTTTCAGCCAGATTATAGACATACAATCGCGCATATTGTCCGGAATTTGTTTGGAAAACATAATGCACATTGTTAGCATCTTGTCCGAGATACAAGGCATTATAAGGAATCGTTATTATTTCTGATGACCTCATCAAATAACCGGTACGCTCATTTTTAAATTGTGCCGTACCAAAGTAAGAGATAACACCGTTCGGGTGGTACGTATAGATTGCACTTACACCGACATTAGAAAATGCGGTATCTTCGGTGGAGGACCACTGACCATCGGTCAAGGTATGGATATGACCGAAATTAGCGCCGGTCGTTAAGAAGGTGGTATCAGAAAAAGCGCAAATCGGGTTAAAGTTAGTGGTTTGCTCGGTAAAAGATTGCGGGGACAAAGTCGGAATTCCGGAAGAGAGCAGGACTTTATCTCCACGCACGACAGATGTGTCGGAAGCATTTTTTGCAAAGACCGAGTATGGTTGCGAAGATGTTTGAATATTGATACTGTTTGTATTTCCAATCATAGATTTTCTCCAATAAAAAAGGGAGCTGGAAAGAGCTCCCGAGTTAAAACAAAAGTCCGAAAAGGTGCAGGACAAGTCCTGCCGCCTCGCGCGCAGCGACACCCGCCGTTCAGGCGGCAGCCGTCAGGCTACTCGGCGCCTTGCCTTGCATTAAGAATCATTTTTGCCTTGCAAAAATGATTGCAAGGCGCCTTTTTTATCTTAAAAAGAAACATAATACAGAAAAAAGTTCTCCACAGCGCGCGTTTGAGCTTAAGGGTTGCTCACGCGGTTATGGATAACTTTTATTCTCTTGAAACGGTCATACCTCATTCGGCGTACCTTTTTAAACTCGTCATACCTCAGCCGGCAAGGTCCGGCTGATAAGGTATCTTCCTTATTGTTCACTCCCCGCTAGCGGGGAGCCGGAGGGGTAAATACTGCAAATTACAACATTGAAGATGCCTAACCTCACTCGTTGCACTCGTTCAGGGCATGACGTTTAATATTCCCGCGGTCGGAGAGTATACCTGAACCCCAAGGGAAAGCCTTTTAAAGTGTTGGAGGTGGCACTGCCACCGCCTCGCACTCAGGACAGGACATTTAACATTCTCTCAAACGAAGAGTACAAAAAAAGCGCCCTAAAAAGAGCGCACAAAAACACATTATGAGAGCTTTATAAACCATATCCGACGGTTTGTCAAGCCCCCTACCGGCACCTATAAAACAAACAAGCCATGGGCTTGGATAGTGCGTATGCTAAGAGGGGCGCCGCGAGCGCGGTGTACAAACAAAGGGTACATAAGCGAGCGCTGACACTCTTATGATGCGTGCCAGACAAGCCCCCACCCCTAAAACATACGACGCTTCTTAAAATACAAAATAGTCCCCAACGTTCCCAGAGCCGAAATCCCGATAACCCATAAAAACCCATTCGGATTAGAAGCAAAAGCCACCGGCACGTTCATCCCCCAGAAAGAAGCCACCATTGTCGGAATAGAAAGGATAATCGTAATTGCCGCCAAAAACTTCATAATCTGGTTGACGTTGTTGTTGATGATACTGGCAAACCCGTCCATCATACCTTCCAAAATGGAGCGGTGCATATCCACCATTTCAATCGCCTGTTTATTTTCAATAATCACATCGTCTAAGAGTTCCTCATCATCTTCGGAAAATTTAACCAACTTTGCCACGGCAGGTGTTTTAAGCATCCGTAGCAGTTTTAAGAGCACAAGGTGATTATCTTTCAACGCGGTCGTGAAGTAAACGAGTGATTTTTGAATTTCCATCAGTTGGAAGAGCTCTTTATTAGAGGTTGTTTTACGTAAGGCATATTCAATATCTTCGGTACGTTTATTGATGATGGTCAAATACTTCAAATAAAACTGCGTGCATTTATAGAGGATATTCAAGAGGAATGTTGCCCGTTCGCGGGTACTGAACGTTTTAGACGTTGAGCGGTTAAAGGAGTTTAAAACCCGATTATCACGCGCACAAATGGTAATAAAATTTTTCGGTGTTAAGACCAAGCCGCAAGGAAGGGTATCAAAATTTCCCTCGTCATCTAAAAGCGGCAAATTGATGATGATCGCCAGCGACCCCGGTTCCTGTTCAATACGGGAACGTTCGTCAGCATCAAGAGAATTATTGAGCAAATCATAATCCACATCTAAAACGGTGGCAACCTGCATCAGCTCATCTTCGTTCGGGTTAACGAGCGAGCACCATGTCATCGGTAAGATTTTAGATTTTTTGAGCTTAGCAAGTTTGCCGTTTTCATCTGTTCTGTAAATTCTAAGCATCGGCAACCTCCCTTTTTTTGTGTTAAAAACACGCTCAAAAAAATAAATTAAAAGAGAAATAATGGTGCGGCCAAGAAGACTTGAACTTCCACGGGCTTAGCCCATAACGACCTCAACGTTACGCGTCTACCAATTCCGCCATGGCCGCTTTAACGCATTAAAGCAATAATGAGATATAATAGAAAAATTAAATAATCAAGCATTTTTTTGAGTAAGGTGGATTTTTTTTATCAGAAGCGGCAACACCCCTCTTTTTACCCGTCATTTAAAACCGTCCCCCCTCGGTCGGAGAGTATACCTTGCCCCAAGGGAAAGCCTTTTAAAGTGTTGGCTGTGCGCCTCGCACTCAGGACAGGACAAGAAAAAACACCAAAAAAAGGCAGGGAATAACCCCTGCCTGATTGCCTTGGCTAAATGCTAAGCTTAAAAATCTCTTTCACGCATAGCCTTCTGAACAGCAGCGGCATGATCCAAAATATCTTGTTTCCTT